>WLWH01000046.1_pt1 | contig 95116 bp, 113 predicted proteins | sample 6712741 | NCBI WGS metagenome assembly WLWH01 (sample SAMN12718694, study PRJNA515312) | sponge metagenome | isolation source: marine sponge | host: Mycale hentscheli | place: New Zealand: South Island, Marlborough, Capsize Point | collected 2003-05-01 | reverse complement strand
CATTTGTAAAAAGTAATTCGCAAGGTTATTTGTATGAAAACGACAATTTAGTTGCTGGTCCTACAGCATTTACTACAAATCATAATGATGCTGGTTCTAATCCTAAATTAGTTATTGGAAATGGGTATGACTATACATATGGTTGGGAAGGTTCATTAGCATTAGTTCGCGTCTCTACTAGCGTACCATCAGCAGAACAAATCAAAAAAATATATGAGGATGAAAGGTGGTTGTTCCAAGAGAATGCAAAGGCAACTCTATATGGTTCTTCTGATGCTGTAACTGCTCTTGCATATGATGATACTACTGAACTTCTACACGTAGGAACTTCTGCTGGTCGTTCAGAGTTCCAAGGATTGAGGAGAATAAATAATACAACAACAGCAGTAACAACTGCTTTATCGGCATCTAATGAGTTAGTAGCGGAGCAGTAATGACAGTTAGAGTTAACAAACCAGAATTTAATTTAAGAGAGAAACTCTCTGAACTTGACTATGGTCATGTTCCTTATGATAAGATACCTGATGGAGTTGCAATTCAAACTGTAGTAGAACAGTATAGAATTGGTGGTGCAGTTAATGAACATGAGACTAGTTCTAGTACTTATCAACCTACTTACTTTAAAGTTACTATCAGTCCAAAGTTTGTAAACAGTTTAATTGAAGTGAAAGCAGCACCAAACCATAAGGAAAATGGTGTAACAGCATATCATACTATAGCGGTCTATCGTTCAATTGATGGTGGGGATTATTCTTATATTGGAGATAGTATCTCCAATGGACAAGTGACTATTGCTTGGGATGGTAGTACAATCTATGGTATTGCTCCTATTTTAGTATATGACACTCCCAATACAATATTACCAGTAACTTATAAATTATATCATAGACATTCTCAAGGATCTTTTGTTGTAAGACTTGGGGAGAATGGTGCTGATGAATTTATGAGTGCAACAGAAATAAAAGGTTCTTCTTCATCAATAACAAAGTTATAATACTATGGAAAACATTAGAATTTCAGATGCTCTTCAAGTTTTAACACCAGGTGCGGAATGGTCAATTGGAAATAACTCTTATAGTCAGTTGGACTGGTTGGATACTGAGCAAACAAAACCAACTGAAGAAGAAGTAGTTCAGAAAATTGCTGAATTAGAATACCAAGAAGAGGTCAATGAATATCAGACACAACGTGCTGCTGAGTATCCATCACAACCTGAGCAGTTTGATAAAATATATCATAGTGGTGTAACTGCATGGAAAGCAGAGATTAAGGCAATCAAAGATAAGTATCCAAAACAAACAATGGATGCCAATGTCCTTCAAACAAGAAAAGATGCTGCAATTTTTGACTTACAAACTGAAAGATATATTGTTGCTACTAAGAGACTAGAATTAGATGCAGTTGTTGCATCTGATGATATTCCAGCAACAGTAGAAGTATCTACTACTAATCCCGAAACAATGGAAGTAACTACCGAAACTGTTGCTAACCCAATAATTGTCAAAGATACTGAAGAAAGAGCAGCAGCACAAGTAGTTGTTGATGCAACACCTCAACCTGTTATTGATTCAATAAATAACTAAAAAGCATAAAGATGTCTAAGATTAGAGCCAACTTTATAAGCAGCAAGAATGATAATAAGGCTGTAGAATTTACCAGTGGTATTGTGGTTGGTGGTGCTGTTACTGCTACCAACTTTGACTTTAATGCTGAAGTTTATAATGTAGGTACTGGTGCTTCTATTAGCAACCCTGCTAACAATGTATTAGCATTAGGGACAAATAATACTGAGAAGGTTCGCATAACTTCAGGTGGCATGATTGGCGTTGGAAATAATGGAAGTTACCCCATCTATTCTGCAACTAATGACAGAAACCTGATATTAGGTACTGGCAATGGTAACAATGGCATTCAATTGCACTGCTCAACAACAGGATATGGTGGTGTATATTTTGGTGATACTGATTCTGGTCAGTCCAGATATTCTGGATATGTAGAGTATAAAAATAATGAAAATTTTCTCAGATTTGCAACCTCAAATACTGAAAAAGTTCGTATAACTTCTGGTGGTGAAGTTCAAATTATTAATGGCAACCTAAAGTTCTCAACATCAGGAACTGGTATTGACTTCTCTGCTACATCTGATGGAGGAACATCTGTATCTGAACTCCTAGATGATTATGAAGAGGGATCTTGGGTGCCTACAGGAACATCAGATTTACAAGGTTATAGTGGTCCACGTTATATAAAAATAGGAAGATTAGTAACTATTACTGTTCGCCTTGATTTTGCAACCAATTCAAGTACTACTAGAGCTGATATTGGTGGTCTCCCTTTTACTCCTGATCAAAACGTATCTAACTCTGCTATGGGAAGTGTAGTTGGTGAGACTTCTTATACTGGATCTGATAGACCATTTGCAGGGATAGAAGTTACTGGTTTGATAAGATTTAGAATAAATGGAAATACAAGTATGACTTATTCAGATTGGTCAAACAAAAGTGCACGTTTTAGTCTAACATACTTCTCTGAAACATAAGTATTTTACCACTTGACAAACTGTCACACCATACCCCACAGGGTCATCCTTGTGGGGTATTATAGTATGGACTGGACAAAGGAGATGACCACCACTCACAAAATTATCTTCATTGCATCCTTTATGTGGATGTTGCAATGGGGCACCAGAGTTACATCGCTTGCTATCAATGCACTCTATTGAGATACTAGGAGAACCCTCTAGAATCCCTGGTATTGAGGAGATAGATTGGTTCTTAATGGAATACCTATCTGACTGGGGAATAGACCTTACAATTGAGCATAGAGACCTCTCAAAGGAGGGTGTATTTGGGTGGTGTATGTCTCTACATGGCAATGAGTTCTTTATTCAAATTCATAATGATTTGTCAGATGAAGATTACACTAAGACTATTCTACATGAATTATATCATGTCTATCAACATTTGAACAATGAACCCAGATGTGAAATCTGTGCTCATCAAATGGAAACAATACTAGTTGACAGATTTAACAAATCCCTGTAAACTAGGTTTGTTGCCTTTCAAGATTAAATTACGTTCTAAAAGACCATGAAGACCAAGTTTGTTACAGTCAAACCAATTAGCAACAAAGCAACTAATAGGTTCTACAATATGATGGACCAGTTGCACTCTTGTAGAGTAGAACAGGAAGAAGTTGATAGAATGTTTTTGACATCTATCACTGATAGGTACAGTTTCTGGATGAACAAAGAAAACGATCAAAACTGGCAAGTCATAAAGTAATTGTGTGGGCAGTCAAGAATTGTCAGGGGTGATAAGACTTGACATAAGTCCCACTATGCTTTATAATAAATAAATATACCCCTGACAATAAAAATGTATTACACTTACGCATACCTACGAGAAGATGGAACTCCCTATTACATAGGAAAGGGTTCTGGTAGTAGAGCATTTAGAAAGAGAAGTTATATCAAGAGACCAAGCAAAGATAGAATATTGTTTCTTAAAGAAGACCTTACAGAAGAAGAGGCATTTAAGCACGAGATGTATATGATAGCACTCTATGGACGCAAGTCTGATGGAGGCATTTTACATAATTTAACAGTGGGGGGTGAAGGTACTTCTGGCACTAAATGGTCCCCAGAGCAACATTTTGCCCATAGAGAGCGTATGATGGGCAATACACTTAGTAAAGGAAGAGTTGCTAGTAAAGAGACAAAAAGGAAGATAAGTGAGGCAAAGAGAGGCAAGAAATGGTCTCCTGAAAGGAGAGTAGAGCGTAGTATAAGTATGACTGGTAAGTTTAAACCAGATAATCAAGTATCAAAACACGCTCTTTACATGAGAGAATGGACACGTCGCAAACAGGCACAGGGAGATTGACTGTTACCAGAAATTGCCCTATACTTGTTCTGTTGGTTGATTGACTCTCTCAAATGAGTGACTATAATACAAAATGGACAGTTATGAATGACTTGGAAGATTCATTCAGTCGTATCACTACTATTGAGTTTCTATCAGATAAACTGGTAGAAGCATCAGATAATGGTAGATATGATGATGTTATTGACATCAGTCATGCACTATTGGCATTCATTCCAGTCTATACCAGAGACTTTGATGAAAAATTCCAAAAAGCATGGAAGGTTACAATTGGTGAAGAATACCAAAAGAACCCTAGTAAGTTCAGTAAAGATGTGCTTAAATATAAGTTAGAGAACCCTGACATTAATGACATCTAGAAAATCACCCACCAAAGATGAACTCACATCTATGAAAAATGCTGTGAATGATTATGACATTCGTGCCATTCACCCTGAAAAACTAGAAGAATTTGCTGCCCACCTTGTTAAAAAACTAAAAGAGAATGAATCATCGAATCTTCAACAAGATTGAACCACAAGATGTAGAAGACTTTTTACTTGAATGTGAAAAGAATGCTGCTAAACTTGGTGTCAGTGTGGATTACTATGTGGAGGAGTATGTGATGGTAGATGATGATGGATGAGAAGACAAAATTATTGATGGCATCAATTCAAGTGGACAATTTGATTAAAATTTCAGAAGGCAATAAGTGGGAGTTTTATCTTCTTTATCATCTTCACTCTGTCAAATATGAACTGGAAAGACAGTTGACAAATATCAATCATTCATCTAAAATTAAAGAGTAATTATAGGAGTCAATGAAGTACCTATTTGTTGTTGATCATTTCATCTCATTCCCTCAATCTGAATATGGAGGACTCTGGAATGTAGTTGCAGAAAATGATGAAGAATGTTTTGATATTATTGTGTCAGATGATGATGACAGTAATTCTCAATATTATGGTAAATTGAGAGAAAATATCAAAAAAGCAGATAAATATTCTTTGTTAGATGAACAACCATCTAAAATTGTATCCTCTTTCCTAACATAATCATGTCACAACCACGTCAAAGGGATGTTAATGATCCCCTCTATGACCCAAATGATAAGTATAATGCCTATAAGGTAGACTTACATACAAATGAAACTCATGCAGAAGATGAATGGGATTCTGAGCATGATGGTAAGATTGCAGATTGGCATAACAGACATCAAGATAAAGTTCTAGATAAGTTCTGTGATGACCACCCTGGTGCGCCCCAATGTAAGGTGTTTGATGACTGATAAACAAAAAGATGCTCTTAATCTTATGATTGAGAGTGTACACAAACCAGATAGTAGACTCAGGGGTTGCGCATACAACCAAGGGTGCTATGATGAATTGATGGAATGGCGTCAGAAGATGCTTGACCTGCTTTATAGTTATGAAAAAGATGGAATTTCCTCACAAAGCGCCACAAGGTTATGAGTATTGGTCTGATGACCATACAAAAACAATCAAACGTATTTGGATTAGAAACATTAGTCGTGAGTTTATCTATGGCAAAGAGAAACATCCATCTAGTGTTTGGGGATTCTGGAATAGAAAAACTAAGCAATTCATAGCACCTATTAATCATAAAAAACCTGGTAAGGCAGTAAGCATAGATAACACTACTGCATTTTCTGCAATGCAGTTAAATCTAACTCCATTAGAGAGAGCATTCCTATGAACCCTGATGAAATAGAATTATCAACACCTTCTAAGTGTTTTGCTTATGAGAAAGCATCAAGAGAGATTGATGCTTGTGATGATATTGATACTGTCAAAGTTATGTTACGTTGCTTTATGAAATTGTATTTCAAGCAACAAGAAACACTTACCCAAATTGGTATTCCATCATCTATTAATTGATTATTATGTCTGGATATGAACCTCAGGTGAATGATTATGTTAAATGGGAAACAACTGCTGGTGTTCTTCAGGGGTGGGTATATTATAGAGATGCATGTGATGAATATATCACAATTGAATTAGGAACAAAACCTAAACCATATTGCACTGTAACTCGTACTCATAAACATTGCAAATATCATACATTACTGCTATGCTATAAAAATCAATGGAATCAATTAGAATATATAAAAAAGAGAGAGTCAATTTACGATGAAGATTAAAACTTGGTTGCTTGCATTGTCAATGGCAATTGCTCCTTCTGCAACAGCACATCCAGCATTCCATCCACATCATCATTCACAAGATGGTGTTCAAAATATTACAGAATTAGCACATAATCACACTGCTGATGATGTAGAACCATTTTCAATGGGGGCAATGGGTTGTATGTTGCTGCAAGAATGTACTGAGGGTGTAGATAGAGTTGTATCAATGTTGGATATTGCATCTGAATATCCTGATACAGATTATATGCCAGTGACACAAGAATTTAATTACATGGTCACCATATTGAGTGATATTGGTGTCAATGTATATCTTGCAGATGAGAAATGGTTTCCTGTTGGACACAGAGGTGTATATCATACAGTAGGAAATAACTTCTTTTTGAATAGAGCATTTATGGGTAGGACATCTACACTTATGAGTGTGATGCGTCATGAAGGATGGCACGCAGCACAAGATTGTATGGCAGGAACTATTGATAACTCATTCATTGCTATTATTATGCCAGAGGACACTGTACCTATGATTTGGCGTGAATTAGCAGAGCGCACTTATCCTAAGTCAGCATTACCTTGGGAAGCAGAAGCATCATGGGCAGGTAGAACTGAATCTATGACTGCTAATGCTTTAAATGCTTGTGCTGCTGGTGAAATGTGGAAGGAATATGAACCAACTCCACTTACAAGAAAGTTTTTAGTTGAGAAAGGTTATATCAAAGACTGATGTGTGACACTACACAAACTGTCCATATTTCTTGACAGGGTGTCCTAAATACCCTATACTGTATAGGTCATCAGGAGTTCTCATGTCTTCCACCTATCTTCCACAAAAAGCAAAGTACAGGGTCACAATTGAGTTGGATGTTATGGATGACTTTCAACCACAAAATATTGATTGGGAAAAGGTTCTTGACATTCAAGGCAATGAGAATGTGCAGGCATATGTGGAGGACCTGAGCACTCCTGACGTGTGGTGATATATTAGTCACCCAAATTAGTCAAAAATTATCCTAAATTATCCGCACACACATACACATGTGGGGATTCTAAATACTTCATGGTATAGAATTCCCACAATGTCTTACTATATTAAAAGACCATCAGCAATAGATAAAACCAAGACAGTTTACTATCAAGGTAACTATCATTGGACAGAAACATATGCAGACAGGAAGAGATATACTACAAAAACAAAAGCAGTAGCAGAAACTACTCCCCCTGTTAATGCAAGTAATCCTTTTGATGACGCAGAGGTAGTCAAGGCATGAAAACATTTCAACAATTCATGACTGAGGTTTATGATCCTGAGATTCAGGGAAGATCTCAGATCAAACAAACTGGTGCTGATGGTAGAAAAGAACCCAAGAGAGACACTGCTAGTAGACGCAGACCTGGTGTAAAACCCAGAGTTAAAGCTACTGGTGGTGGTCAATCTGCCTCTGTGGGTGAATATAAAACCAGAAAAGATGTAGGTAAGACACAAGCAAGGTCTGACAGAGAGTCACAACCTACCAAGGCAAGAGATGACAAAAATGTAAAACAATCATATGCAGATAAAGTAAAAGCAGAGCGCAAAAAAGCAGCACAAGCAAGAGCAGCAGCAAGAAAATCTGGTGGTGAAGTTAAGAAAGACACCACATCTTCTAAGGATGCTGAGAAAACAGCATCTAAACTCCTGAAGAAGAAAGAGACCAAAACTGTTGACCCTAATTATAAACCAGCAAAAGCGTCTGGTATGACTAGAGCAGAGAGGATGAAAGTAACAAGAAAGGGTGAGACTATGTTGCGTGGTATCATGAAGAATCAGGAAACTGAAAAATATAAGAAAACAACAGGTCAAAATCCTGATGCCAAAGGTAGAACTAAGATTATGGGTAGGGTACACAAGAGGATGAGCACCTGATGAAACAAAATGCAAGACTTTTTCAAACTGTTGATGATGCTGTATCATATGTGAGGACTAATAAATCATTATCTCTGGCAAAAGCAAGAGCATATGTTGAACAAAAATGTATCTTGAAAGAAGATAACTTTCTTTGGGTAATGACTGACTAATATTGTTAGTTACCTTGAAATGTCTACATTGTTTGAGGGAAGATTCTATTTTTTCCTCATCCTGTTCTATACAGTTAAATTATGTTTTACAAAATTGCAAGTCTTTGTGATTCCCCACCTACCACAATGTATGAAGATCATTGTGTAATCCCTAATCTTCGCACATATGTTAATCTTGAATTTGTTGAATTAGAATTGTCTCAAATTGACAATACTAATGAGCAGGGACAAGAAGTAAATGATGCAAGAGCACAAGGAACTGATAAGAATAATATTGATGGACTTAAGTCAAGTTTTTTGACTAAAGGTTGTGATACTTCTTATCTTCCACCTTGTGTAGGCAGACAAAAGAACTCAAAGGGATTGTATCCACTATATGAAGGATTCACCAGAATTTCTGCATACAACTCTATTGGGCAAAATAGTATTGTTGTATTAATGGGTGATATTCCCACACAATATGATGTTGAAGATTTGAAAGATGAAATTGGTCTTGGTTTCAATGATCATCCTTCTTCTAAAAAAGCATCATCATCTGACTTTGAAACACGTTTGAGTAAATATGTTGATAGGAAAGAAAATGTAACAAGAGAAATGTGCTATGAATGGTTTGATGGTATTAAAAATTCATTAACTGATGATAAGAAAAATAAAATAGTTGATAAAGTTTTTGCTCAAAAAAATGCATCTAAAACTATGGAATCATTTGATCATAAAAAAGCACAAAATAGAGTAAAAAAATTAACAGGTATTGATATCAAAAATATTGCAGTTTACAATAATAAAACTGGAGCATCCTTTGAAACCATGTTATCCAATGTTATGACATATCGCACCAAACATGGGAAAAATCCAAAAATATATGGATACTTGAATTGTACTTCAGCAGAGGATGCTCACAAAGAGAGAGTTAAAATGATTAATAAAGTAGTGAAATATAATCAAACAGTGAGAGGAATTGTTCAAGAAGCAAATAGTGTTCAATTAAAAGATTTTGAAGAAAATGATGAAATTTATGACTTTTTGACTCTTGAAGGTTTTATCCCACAAATGCTTAATAAAGAAGAAATAATTATACCTGTGGATAAAGTTTAAGTTATCAAAGACCTCTTATTGAGGTCTTTTTATTGTTAGTTACCTTGAAATGTCTACATTATTACAGCATTGAACTTGATGATTACTCTTCGTCCCCATCAGCAAGAAGCAGTTAATACTTTACGCTCACATTCTTTGGGTCAGGTTATTGTTCCCACTGGTGGAGGTAAGACTCTTATCCAGATTATGGATGCAATGTATCGCTTTGAGATAAAACAACCTAGAACCATTGTTGTTGTAGCACCCAGATTGTTGCTTGCTAATCAACTTTGTTCTGAGTATCTTGAGCACATTACTAATGCAAATGTGCTACATGTTCACAGTGGTGATACTAAGCACTTTAAAACTACCAAGGCAGACAGAATCAATCTGTTTGTGTCTATGTGTCACACAGTGCGTGAACATGTTATTATCTTCACCACATATCACTCTCTACATCGTGTTGTGGAGGCAGGGATTAGCATTGATACAATCTATTTTGATGAGGCACATAACAGTGTTCAGCGTCACTTTTATCCTCCCACTGATACACTCTCTAAGAAAGCAGATCGTGCTTTCTTCTTTACTGCTACACGCAAAACTAGTGTGACTGTGAAGAAACCAGGCATGAACTGGGTTGAAACTTATGGTGAGGTAATTGCCAGGGTTTCTGCACCTAAACTGGTTGAGCAAGGTTATATCCTGCCACCAAAGGTTAAGGTGATTAATATGGATAAGATTGACAAAAAATCTCTTACTCCTCACCTTGAGGGTCGCAATGTGCTGGCATCCATTGATGAGATTAGTATCAAAAAGGTTCTAGTTTGTGTCAAGACCACAAAACAGTTGATGGAACTATTCAGGACTGATTTTGCTGACCAGTTGGAACAAAGGGGTTATTCTTATTTGTATATTACCAGCAAGACTGGTGCTGTCATTGATGGCAAGAAAGTATCCAGAGAAAAGTTCTTTGAAACTCTAAATTCTTGGGGTAAAGACATCAGCAAGAAATTTGTTGTTCTTCATCGCTCCATTCTGTCTGAGGGTATCAATGTGAGTGAGTTGGAAGGTGTTATCTTCCTTCGTAATATGGATGCAATTGAGATGCTTCAGACTGTAGGTCGTGTGATTAGGGTAGGATCTTCTGCCAAAACTTATGGTATGTTGTGTGTACCTGTCTACAATAATGTGGGTGTGGGTACAGAGAAAGCACTGCAAAGATGTGTTGATATTGTATTTGAGAAGGGTGAGATGTATGATTCTATTACACGCAGGTGATTATGAAATTCAATTATACAAACTCCAACATTCTTAATGCAAAGTCAGGACCATTAGGGTTTGTGGTAGATAATGGCAAATATGCTGCTATTCCATTAGCAGGTAGTAGCACAAAACTGATGGTAATTTATGACAACTGCACAAAGACCAAAGTATGCAGGAATGCACAATCTGCAAGGAATTTTATAGATAAGTTGAGAAAGAGAAGGAAATAAAGTTAGTTACCTCCAAATGTCTCCCATAGTATGACAATGACTAATCCTTACATGCAAACCCTAATTGAAATGGGTTATGACAAACAAGATGTGCAAGTTGCATCCACTATGTTTCAAAAGAAAACATTCCCATGTGTTATTCATGGCAGACAGTTTGACACTGAAGAACAGTATTATGCTGAACTTCATGAATATATGAATGGCATGTGATGAATATACCTAACTGGAAACATCATTCCAAAAAAGATAAGAAAACTAAAGGGACTTGTAAGGGTGTGCTCAAGGCACGCAAACAGTCTCTTAAATCACTCAAACTCAAACTAAAATGCAACTAGAGACACAACTTCAAACAGTAATTGATGGACTTAAAGATTCTGTCAATCAGAATTATTTGGCAATAGATGATCCTGACAAGGGTTATCCTTTTGCAGCAGGATATTCACGTTCTGCCTGTAATACTGCCGCTGAGCAACTAGAATCAATCATCAAATGGTATCAATCAAAATGAAAAAGTTTATTGCCACAGTTACAGCAATTGCAGCAAGTTTGGTAGCATCACCAGCACTTGCTAATGATCAACAATTTATTGATAATCATATAAAGATTGTAGAGAACTTGCGTAAGGTTGGTGTCACTGTTATTGTGAATAATCCTCTTCATTGTCAATCTAGTCGTGCTGGTGGTGGTAGTTACTTCCCAGGAAATGCAATGCTAATTGTATGTCAAGACAAGGGCAAAGGTGATAATGAGATTGTAAATTGGACACTTAATGATTATGACACTCTGCGTCATGAGGCACATCATGTGGTGCAGGATTGTGCAAAAGGCACATTAGGAGATGGCAGAATGGACATGTTATTTAATGGTAAAGATTTCCTTGAATTTACAGAGGGACTTGAAGAAACTGTGGATAAATTGTATCAATTACAAAGAGAAGATGGTCTAAGTGGCAAACAAGCAATGGAAGAAGTTGAGGCATACATTGTTGCTGAATACATAGATGCCGACTCTATTGCTAACAAAGTTCTTGAATTTTGTTTGAATTAAAGTTAGTTACCTCTAAATGTCCTCTATAGTGTAAGCATCCAACCAACCATGAGAAAGATTGAAACCCAAATGTGTCAGGCAGTTCATTCATCTAAGAACTGGCAATCTGCTAACACATCTGTATCATTTAATGAAGAGGATAACCTCTCAGTTGTTCGTCTTCATGGTAACAAGATTGCAGAGGTTGGTGATGATTTTGTGACTGTCTTTGATGGTGGTTGGCAATCAAATACCACTAAATCTAGACTCAATGCACTTATCAATGAGTTCTGTAATGCTGTCACTGATGGTGTATTTCAAAAGAACTATCAGTGGTATGTAACAGATAGTGGATTCACTAAAGAATTCACTGGTGAGTACACTTTCTCCTGATTAATCAATTTTATTATACACAATCATGAACAATTCTTCTACTGTCCTCAAAGAAATGCAGTCTCTCCAGAAAACTTGGAGGGTGCAGAATTTCACTCTGACTAAAGAACAACAAGCACGATATGATGAGTTGAAAGAACTTAGGAAAGCATTTATTAACTTTTGGAAAGAAAATGGTAGGGTGTGGGTAGGACCATCAAATGCAGGCAAATCTAAGGAACAAAGTGAGGACTGAGCAATGAAATTTGATAAATCTTTTGATCAACCAATTAAATGTGAAGATGAGACCTTCATCTTTAATCATGCTAGGAGTGAATATATTGCTGGTGAATGTTTGTCACAACTTGATGACCAGTTATCAGATATAATGGCAAAATATAAGAAAACAGACAAAAAGAAGAAAAAGAAGGTATATGCACTAAACATGATTTCTCTACACTCTGAGTGGCATGTAGAGGGGTCTGATGAGACATTATATCTCATATACAATAAGAAAGGTGATTCTTTCACTGATGTAATTACTGATAATGAATACTATGCAAATGGTGGAGAATTAAGTTAGTTACCTCTAAATGTCCCCTATAGTGTAAGCATCTCAAAAAATGTTATTCACCTCTGGCAAATCATCACATTCTCACTTAACTCATAATGTTTTTGAGTTTTTTACAACCAAATATGAGATTAATAGTGATGTTGAAGTTTGTCACACTGACTTAAGTGATGATAATGCTTTTGGATTTACTGAGGTTAATGGTGATGAGCAATTTATTCAGATTCACAATAAACTGAATGAAAAAGATTATATCACTACATTGATGCACGAATTAGTTCATGTTGTGCAGAATGAAAATGGACAATTTGATGATGAAGAAAGAGAAAATGAAGCATATTCTCTAGAATCTATTCTCTTCAACCAATTCTCCACCTCTAATTGATGAAAACCACATCTCTCTTTGTTTATGTCATGTTTGCTGAAATTCAGGGAATTTGTGATAAGGTAAATGTCAAAATTGGTGTAAGTGACAATCCAAAAAGAAGGATTAAAGATATGCAAACTGGTAATCCTCTTCCTATTCATTTAATCCGCACATTTGAGGCAGGTTTAGATGCTTATACTCATGAGGGTCATTTTCACAAACTTTACAAAGAGTTTTCTACTGCTGGAGAGTGGTTTGAGTTTAGTAATGAACAATTTGAGGAGAAAGTTCTCCCAGAGATGATTGATTATTTCAGTAAGATTGAAGTTTGTTATGATAAAGTAGAAACAACAACATTATGTCTTGGAGAGTTACTTAGTGATGTAGATTGTGCCAAGTTTGAGATCAATAATGGTTTAGATGATGATTATGCAAACCGCAAGATTATTCAGATTAAATTAAAGAAAGCACAAACACTGGTTGATGATAATGGTAAGCAAACATTTCAGAAAATAATAGATCAAATTCAAAATGTTATTGATGAAGAATGTAGGCAGAAGAGGAAAGATGAGCAAGAGAAACTAGCAATTAAGCATCTTAAACGTAAGGCATATAAGGCACAAAAGAATATAGATTCTATTGCCATGGGCGTTCTTATTGGGATGATATGATATAATTATTGTTAGTTACCTCTAAATGTCCCCTATAGTGTAAGCACACAAACCTATGAAATCTTATCCTCTTGGCATTGATAACCCTATCCTAGTTAAGGGTGTTATGGGTTCACATAAGTGGGCATTGTATTGGAAAGATGATATGATCAAGATTGCTACATTTAATTCACAATTTCAAGCATATCAAGCAAGACAAACTATCATTGATTCTCTCTGATTTTATTAACATCATGAATTACACTCTCAAGCAACTTCAAGACCGAGTATCAAGTATGATCAAAGAACAGGGAGAAGATGCAGAATGTGCAGCATGGATTTATACCAAGAATGATTGTCACTTAAAGGATGAAGATGGCAACACTGATTATAACAACAACGTAGAAGATCCTGCATTGGTTGCACGTATCTTTGATGATGTTGGCAATATTGATTACATCTATCAGGTGATTCAAGAGAGTGTAGATGAAGTCGTAGAAGAGCAATTGATGCAGTATCAGCAGGAGTTAGTCTGATTTTTTAATTGCTATTAAAGTTAGTTACCTCTAAAAGTCTCCTATAGTATGACAAGCAAGCAAATGACTAAAACTCACATTGAACATCCAGAAGACACCATTTTGACTGGTGATTTGTCAGTGATTGATTCACTTTACAATCCTGCACATGTGAGCATGAAGATGGATGGTATGTCATTAGTTTGGGGCACTAATCCTGACAATGGTAAGTTTTTTGTTTGCACCAAAGCAGCATTTAACAAGAAAAAGATTCGCCTTTGTTATACAACAGATGACATATTCACACATTTTGGTCATCAGATAGAGGTTGTAGATATTCTCTCACATTGTCTCAAATATCTCCCTAGAACTGATAACATCTATTGGGGTGATTGGTTGGGGTTTGGTCGCACTGATGTGATGACACAAAACACCCTTACATATACCTTCCCTCAGAAAGTTATGCAAAAACTTGTGATTGCACCACACACTCAAGTATATGTTGATGGTGAAATGTGTAATGCAGTTTGTGAACCATTGACTGAGTTATTCACTGACACTGCTATCATCAAGTGGGTGCAACCTATTGTGGATAAAGTACATTGTGATGTAGATACTCTCAAAATTGATACATCTAAGATGCAATTCTTGACTAAGAAAGAGGCAGAGATTGCAAAACAAAATATCAACAAACTGATCAAGTCTGGTCAGAATCTGACTGATGATGTACTAACTGCAATTCTTGGGTGTCCTTACCTTGCCAATCTTTACCAGTTGGTGATTGAAATGAAGGAAGAACTAATGGATAGTTTCATCATCAATGATGCTCCTGAATCATATCTACCTAATGGAGATTACAGCAGGTTTGGTGAAGGTTTTGTGATGTCAAATGTCTGGGGTAGTTACAAACTAGTGAACAGATTTGAGTTTGCTTATGCTAACTTCAATCATGGTTATTCAAACTAATCTATTTTTTATTATGGCACAATTCTTTGATGTAACAGGAACCTGGCATGATTACAGGGGAGTTAGGCACAATTTTTCTATTGAGACTGACACTGCTGAGCGTCGTTTAATCAAGCAAATTGTAGAGGATCAGTATCCTACTGAACGTGTGGTTGTTTATACTATCAGACCACAATAGTAAGAGATATTATTAGTTACCTCCAAATGTCCCCTATAGTATGAACACAACTCCAAAAATGACTATCACTGAAAGAAACACAAAACTGCATGATTTGAGACTGAAGCAAAGCAAATTAAAAGCAGAACTTGCATGGGTAGAGCAAGAAATGTGGGTAGTTAATGATACTTACAAAAATCAAGATCTTGATCTCTTCAAAGAAATGTTTGGTGATCAAGTAATGGTTCCCACTATTAATTACACTTACACTGATACACCAATGGCAGAAGAATATTATGGAGGTTAATAACAATGTTTATTCCACTTAAGTTTTTTTACTACACAGCATTAGGTGTGTTAGTTGTACTTTTCATCAATTCATTAACATCATGATCATCACACAAACCAAAGCAGAATATCAAACTGAGTGTTTGATTGAAGTTGTTAATAATGAGTGGAAAGTAAATGCAATTGAAAATAATAGAAATCATTATGATGTATTGACTATGGAAGTAGGAAGGAAATATATTAAAGTATGGCAATCAAAATGTTATGATGGTGTTATCAGAGATGGTCGTAGTTGCTATATGTTTGTTGATAAGAATAATGGTGCATGTTACAAACCAGCATCATATAAAGCACCTGCCAAAGGTATCAGGTTCTACATTGACCAATTGTTAGATAACCATGAGATTTGTGATCAGTATGGTAGTTTTCTCTACAAACGTTGATTGATAAAGTTAGTTACCTCTAAATGTCCCCTATAGTGTAAGCATGACTCAAACAACTATGAATTTCACTTTTGCCCAAATGAATCCAGAATTCAGTGGTTGCTATGTTGCAATTGCTGGTGGTGATATTACTACTATCAAGATGTTTGATGGTAAAAGTGAAATGTATAGTTGGATCATTGATATGATTGAGAGGCAAGGATATCCCTATGTTGAGACAACAATTGTGACAAAAGATGGGACAGTTGATGATAGATTGATTAGCAAGTCTGCTATCTATAAGTCATCTGAGAATTGCTATAAGTTTGGTCCTATTGAACCTGAGTGTGGAGAATCAATCTTTGTTCAATATAATGATCATTGTGCAATTGCTGCATGATATTGTTAGTTACCTCCAAATGTCCCCACTAGTATAAGGGTTCAGTCTTCTCACTCTCTCTTCTCTTCTTAGAATTGTTTCAGAGAGTTTGTTTCACTTAACCCAGTTCACTATTTCACAATTATGTTTTCCACTATGTTTCACACTTTACCACAATTCATTGATGCTATTGATCAATTACCACAGTTTGTAAATGATACAAATGCAGATGTAGATATGGCATATGATTGGGTTGCTGACCAATGCAATATCCCTACCTTTGTGCATCAAACTCAAGCATGGGATATGTTTTATGATGCCTTTGAATCTGCTACCAACATCTAATTAATTCTCATTTATTACATCAATTCAATGATTTCTAATCTTTCAAAAATCAAACCCAAACTACAAACAACAGGACAGGTAACAGGTAATTTTGGAAGACCTAAAACTCGCACCAATGGTAACACAAACCTAGGTTATACTGATAAGAAAGTTATATCCCCAATGACTACACCAAGTGAATATATCAATAGATTATATGATGCAATGAATAACACAACAGATGACAGATTGAAGAACTTCTGTTATACTGAAATCAAGAAGTATCTCATTCAAACTAATCAGTGGGGAATTAACTAAATGACATCAATCAATGATAACATCATAGACAGAGATGTACTTCAATCTAAGTATGTGCAAGAGTTAATTGATTCAATGGATTGGAAAGATATGGAAAGATTTGTATATGAAACTATTGATAATAACCTTGATCAATATAACATGAATGAACTGATAGATGAGGTTTCTGATAGTTACCCAGAACTCCTAAATTGTTCCTCTTATAATGATACTAACCTAGAAGCAACTAGTGAGGGGTTTGTTGGCAAATAACCATCACATTTACTATCTCAGAGATACACAAATGGATGAGAGATTGACTCTTCTATTAGCACCAATCATCTCAGCATATAGACCTCATGATCCTATACCAACTAAGGAGGAATTAGGTGACAAAGTAAACACTACTCACATTAGGTTAAATGAACTCTAATCTCAAACTAACCCCCTGAAAACACCCATAAATAGCACTTTTTTCATTAAAATACATTTATTAATGTGTTTTTAAATGTATATGAGTGTTGTATAGTTTTCCACAAAGTTTCCACAAACCTGTGGATAAAGTATCATTTAAGCACTCATTAAGGTGTTATTCTGTGGAGAAAGTACCCCATAAAGGTCTTATCTTATAGTGATCTAAGAGAGCAGTCTATCATCAACTCCCAGAAAAGTCAACCCCCTCCCAGTATTATTCCCAGACCCACACTTTTTCACTTGACAGTTACTAACTATTCATGCTATTATTGTTAGTAACCTCTAAATGTCTCCTATAGTGTAAGCACACAATCCACACATGACTTCAACTTATCAGACACAACTTTCAGACACCACTTATAATGGGTGGACAAATTATGAGACTTGGAATGTATCATTGTGGATTGGTAATGATGAGGGTTTGTATCACATTGCCAAAGATTATCGCCACATTGGTTATAAAGCATTCTCTGAGATGATGATGGAAATGGGTGAGGATAATGCAACCCTAGATGGTGTTAAGTGGAATGATTCAAATCTGAACTATTGTGAACTTGATGAGATGTTGGCAGAACTTTGATATAAACTATGTGACCTGGTGATGTCATAAAACTCACTACATTTCACACTAACTAACACAAACTCCATGACTACTTCTGTAATGATCTCCCTGCTTCGTAAGGGTCAAACAGGTGCTCAAATCCTTGAGATTCTTGACAGTATCTGTGAGGGTACTGTGCAACAGTCTGATGAGCAAACTACACCTAACTCAGGTACATTGGAGGAACTGACATTCTAAGTCTTATGTGATGCTTACTGTGTGCCTCCTACTTGACAGTGGGGGGCATATGTGCTAGACTCAGAGTAACACTGAGGGACAGTGTTTTTAGTCTGGGGGTGATGCCTTAAGGGTTGTGTAGCGACCCCCCCTCGACGAAAAACCAATAAGTCCCTAACCTACAAAAGTGTGTACCCAAGAGAGAAATAAAAAAAATTCCAATAAAAAAAATACCCCCCATAGGATTTACTTGTGAGGGGTTTTGTTATATACTGTGTTGGTATAAAGATTTGGAGGGCGCCTCAGTGGAAGGTACAGAAAAAAATTACCACATATATTTGAAGGATGAATGTATATTGCATTCACTAAATGAGAAAAATTTCAAGTCAAGTTGGGACACTCTACAGAACCTAGTAGGACTAGTAAAAACGGACTATGTTGCTGATGACCTCTCATATGAGGTAGTGACACCTCTACAGAAAGGGGAGGATATCAGTAATTAGGTCAGGTACTTATAGTATTGACAGTAGATTAAATAAGATGTATAATTGAAGTGTAGTGAATTAACTATCATGGCAAAAGGATTTACAGTAAAAGCAGCAGCGCCAAAGACAACAAAGAAGCCTACTGAGGAGTGGGATTATGATGCAATCAAGGCAAGGATGAAAGGGAAGGCAATTGTATTTTGTCTACCTGGGCGTGGTTGTTCATATGCATTCATGAAGAACTTTGTGCAGTTATGTTTTGATTTAGTGCAGAATGGCATGAGTATCCAGATCAGTCAGGATTACTCTTCTATGGTAAACTTTGCACGATGTAAGTGTTTAGGTGCAAATGTATTGCGTGGTCCTGATCAAATTCCATGGGATGGAAAGTTGCAATATGATTATCAGTTATGGATTGATAGTGATATTATTTTTAACACTGAGAAGTTTTGGCAATTATGTGATTTGTCATTAAATGCAGAGGGAGAGGAGAAAGCAATTACAGCAGGATGGTATAGTACAGAGGATGGTAGGACGACCTCTGTTGCACATTGGTTAGAGGAGGATGACTTTCGTAATAATGGTGGAGTAATGAATCATGAGATGGTAGATGGTATTACTAAGCGTAAGAAACCATTTACTGTTGACTATACTGGATTTGGATGGGTGATGATTCAGAAGGGAGTCTTTGAGAATGAGGGTATGAAGTATCCATGGTTTGCACCAAAGATGCAAGTGTTTGAGAGTGGAGCAGTACAGGATATGTGTGGAGAGGATGTAAGTTTCTGTTTAGATGCAATTGAATCTGGATATGAGATTTGGTGTGATCCACGTATTCGTGTTGGTCATGAGAAGATGCGTGTAATTTGATTTAATTAAAAGGAGATTATTATGGCAAAGGTAAAGAAGTCACTGTTGGGCAATGTCTTCATTGAATCCCAACCCAAGAAAACAAGACAGGGTTCAGGGCAACATACAAAGTATGCTGCAAGTAGCAGTAATCCTAAAAAGAAGAGATATAGAGGACAGGGTAGATAATAGTATGGGGGGACTTTGCAGTCTCCCTTTTTTTACGTTATAATAGTTGTACACAGCGGAAAACCTCTAAGTAATGGCATATTTAAATCATAGTTTACCTGATTGGTCTTGTTATATTCGTAATGAGTTTTTATATAATCACAAGAAGGGTCATGGTGAGGTAACTAAATGTGATGTTCATAGTGTTGCTAGCATTGAAAAACGCGTACCTCTATTTGAAGCATTTTTAGAGAATGGTGTGAACTGGACTAGACGTCCTCTACATGCCTTCTGCTGGGACCCTGAAGCACCCATAGAACCATTAGAGGACATAATGTACTGGGACTGTTTTAGTCCTTATATTGATGTCCAGAAGCGTCATAGGTTATCTGGACTTGAAGCAGAACTCATAAGACCTGATGGTAAGAAAGTAAAGGGTAGTTATATGTGGACTTTAGATTGGAGTTGGGAAAATAAGGGAATGCCTGACTTAAACTTTTCAGAGACACCAGAACATAAGTGTGCTCATTTGTTTAAGATGGATAATGGTAACTATTATGCTTATCCTAATAATAGAATTATTTGGTATGATAATGCATGGGTATTCAATAGGATTGAGAGGAACCCTGGATTTGAGATTGATACTACAGTGTATAGTGTAGAGAATAAGAGAAGGATTGAAACCTCAGATCATTACATCTATGATATCAAAGACCTAGATAGAGAAAGAGGAACTGTTAATGACTGAACCAAATCTATTAAGAGAGATTGCAAATGATGATAAAACTCCTAGAAATACTAAAAGATTGGTGGAAGATGGATTTTATGAGGCAACTGACTGTTCTGACCCTAATCATATCTGTACTTGTGGCGATGAACAGATAACACTTATTGAGGATTAGTGGTCTAAATAGGTCAGAATTGTTGTAACATAATTAAGTGCCTCTAGAAAGAGTCAGTCAAGGTTTTAAAGATGTAAGTGCATCATTCCAAGTGAATCCTATCAATTATGATTTGGTCACTATAAAGAATGAGAATGCCATCAGTAGATCTATACGTAATTTAATTCTGACAATACCAGGTGAGAAACCATTTCAACCTGATATTGGATGTAGTGTGACTAGACTCTTATTTGAATCATTTGATAATTTAACTGCTAATCAAATTAGATCAGAAATTGAAAGAACAGTAGTAAATTATGAACCTAGAGTAGATCTGCAGGGAGTTAAAGTTTCTGCAAACCTTGATTCTCATGAGTTTGATGTAGTTATCAAATACATCATTATTGGTGCAAATGCACGTACACAGCAATTAACATTTGCATTACAGCCCACTAGATAAATGCCTCTAGTTAATTTTAGCGACTTAGAATTTAGTCAGATAAAGGATTCCATCAAGGATTACTTGCGTGCGAATTCAAACTTCACTGACTATGATTTTGAGGGGTCTAACCTATCAACAATTATTGATACTTTAGCATACAACACTTATATTACCTCATATAATGCCAATATGGTAACTAATGAGGTGTTCATTGATAGTGCTACCCTGAGAGAGAATGTAGTCTCTCTTGCAAGGAATATAGGGTATGTACCAAGATCAAAGAAGGCAGCATATGCTAATGTAACCTTTACAGTAGATGCATCTGCTACAACAGCAGTGAGTGTTACATTGAAAGCAGGGTCTGTAATGACCTCTTCATCTACTCAAACAAATAAGTCAAAGAATTTTATCTTCTCTACTTTAAATGATATTACAGTCCCAGTTAATTCTAGGGGACAAGCAGTATTCAGTAATATCAAAGTGTGTGAAGGAACTTATATTACACAACCATTTACTGTAGATGGTAGTAACCCAAATCAAAAGTTTATCTTACCTAATACTGGTATTGATACTGGATTACTTTCTGTTGTTGTAAGGGATACTAAGGATTCTACAGTTGAAAAGAAGTTTACCTTATTTGATAGTTTATTTGATGTAAATGCATCTACAAGGGCATATTTCTTACAAGAGATTAGTAATGAGAACTATGAACTTCTATTTGGTGATGGAGTATTTGGTGAGAAGTTACAAGATAAGAATTATATTGAAGCAAGTTATATTGTAACTAGTGGTCCTTCTGCTAATAATATTGATAGATTTAAGTTCATTGGTAACTTAGAATCTAATAATGGTGATATTATTAGTTCAAAGGTATCAGTCATTAGCACTGAGCAGAAATCTATTGGTGGTAAGAATATTGAATCTGTAGCATCTATTAAAAAATATGCTCCACAGATTTATGCATCACAAAATAGAGCAGTCACTGCTGCAGACTATGAAGCATTAATTCCTAAGATTTATCCTGAAGCAGAGTCTGTATCTGCTTTTGGTGGTGAGGATCTTACTCCTCCCCTCTTTGGTAAAGTTTTTATTAGTATCAAACCATATAATGGTATCTTTCTTTCATCATCAATCAAGGAGAACCTACAAGCAGCAATCAAGAGATATTCAGTTGCTGGTATCTTGACTGAAATTATTGACCTCAAATATCTTTATATTGAAGCAGATTCTGAAGTATACTATGATACTAACAGAGCACCCTCTAAAACATCAGTACAAGATACTGTAACTAGGAGTGTTGTAAGATATGCTGACTCTATTGAATTAAATAAATTTGGTGCAAGATTTAAGTATTCCAAATTCCAAAATATAATTGATAATAGTAGTGATGCTGTAACTTCAAACATCACAAATATTTCTGTGAGGAGAGATATGGAAGCACAGTTAAATACTTTTGCAGAGTATGAATTGTGTTTTGGTAATAGATTCCATCTCAAGAATCATGGTCATGGAGCTGTTTATGATGGCACTTTAGTTGGTTACAATATCAAATCATCTGGTTTCCAGGTGGCAGGTATCAATGGTACTGTTTACCTTGGTGACAAGGCAACAGGAGACCTTACAAAGGGTTCTCTGTTCCTGTTTAGGTTGAACTCCCCATCAGAACCAATCATTGTAAAACAGAACATTGGCACAATTGATTATAAGAAAGGTGAAATTAAATTAAACCCAATCAACATTATTAGTACACAGGTCAATAGGAACACACCACTGGTAGAGGTTTCTGCTGCTCCTTACTCAAATGATGTCATTGGTCTCCAAGATCTCTATCTGCAACTTGATGTAAATAATACAACTGTTGATGTTATTCAGGATAACATTGCATCTGGCAATGATGTCTCTGGTTCTAACTATATTGTATCATCTAGTTACACTTCAAATGTATTGGTAAGGGGAACACCTGTTACTACAGTGCCTGAACTCTCCACTACAAACATTTCTACTATAACTCCTGGTGGTAGCCAACCAGCAACTGGTGGTCAATCATCTTCATCATCAACATCATCTTCCTCAGCATACTAATAAGAAGTACAAATGGCAGTAGATAGAGTAAAATTACAGCAAATCGTTGCTAGTCAACTTCCTAGATATGTTAGCGAAGACTTTCCTCTTCTAACAGATTTTTTAGAGCAGTACTATGTCTCTCTAGAATCACAAGGTGGTCCTTCTAATCTTATCAAAAATATTGATCAATATGTAAAAGTTGATGAGTTAACCAATTTAGAGACTGAAACTACTCTAACTGAGGATATTGATTACTATACTACAAGTGTAAAAGTAGAAAGTACTCGTGGTTTTGTTGACACTGATGGTCTTTTCAAAATTGATGATGAGATTTTTCTCTATGAAACTAAAACACTTACCTCTTTTGACAACGTAAAGAGAGGATTTAGTGGAATTACTTCATATATTACTCCTGACAACCCTGACAGACTTACTTTTGAGACTACAGAGAATCAATCTCATCAAACAGGGGCACATGTTCAGAACTTAAATGTTCTTTTTCTCCAACAATTCTTCAAAAAACTAAAAAAACAGGTAGTTCCTGGGTTTTCTGATAGAAATTTCTATACAGGATTGGATGAGAAGAACTTTGTTTTCAATTCTGACAGTTTTTATGCATCAAAAGGTACTGATCAGTCCTTTGAAATTCTTTTCAGAGCACTTTATGGTGAAGATGTAGAGGTAATTAAGCCATCTCAGTTCCTTTTGACGCCTTCTAATGCAAATTATAAGGTAACTAAGGACTTTGTTGTTGAGAAATTGCAAGGTGACCCCCTTCAGTTACAAAATTTGACCCTTTTTCAGCAATTAACTGGTGCTAGAGGTTCAGTTACTAACGTTCAACAGATTCCATATGATGATTTTCAGTATTATCAAATTAGTATTGACTCTGGATTCAACAGAGACAGTGATGTAACAGGTTCAATCTATGGTAAATTTGAACCAGACCCTCAAACCAAGATTCTAAATCAAGTTGGAGCAGGTCAAACTTACCTTGATGTTGATTCTACTGTGGGTTTCCCACAAAGTGGCACTTTAGAAGTACTTGATGTAGACCTAGAACTGCTTCGCTTGAAATATGAGGGAAAAACATCCACTCAATTCTTCAATGTAAGTGGTGTAGACAACACAATTCTCAAAACTACTGATATTGCCCTTGATTCTTATGCATTTGCCTATGTTGGTATCCAAACTACAAAGCAAATTAAGGTTAGATTCACTGGCTCATTGAGTGATTTTGAGCAAAATGATAAAACTCACTCATATAAGAAGGATGATACTGTCCAATTAAGGTCTTTGGGGTATGAAGCACCTGGAAAGAAGAATAATAACTACTCCCTCAATGTAAAAACCAACTGGCAAGTCAAAAATACCACTTTATTGGACTCTAGTGCCTTTCAGTATGGGTTTGAATTCTATAATTCACACTTTTTACAGGAAGGATTTGAAGTAGTCCTTGAAAATATTGACAAAACCATTTCTTTGCCTGGTATTGTCTCTAGAATTCAATCTTCTACTGAAATTGTTGTAACTTTTCAACAAAATTTCTTAACAACTGGTTCTTACACAATTGAAAACCAGACTTTAAAGGGAGATTCTATAAAATATTCATATTTGAAGAAATATACTGCAAATGTTCAGAACACTTATGCAAAATATGATGGTTCTACTCTTATTGCTTCAAATAGCATCCCTAAGTATAATAATTTACAGACCAATCCTTTTGATAGAAGAATTATTTTTAGTGCAACCTTACAAAGCACTGATATTTTAACATTACCCACTAATCAGACCACTGTTCCTGACCACGCTTTCTATACAGGTGACGCATTATACTTTGAATCTAAAGGAGTTGGGTTTGAAGGTGTAGAATCAGGTGCATATTTCATTTATAGAGTAGATGAGAGCAGAATTAGACTTTCTAGGTCAAAAGCAGACCTAGCAAGAAAAATTTACATCACTTTTAATGGTTCTGTGACAGATGCAGTTGTAACACTGCTTGATTTTTACCAAAAAGAGATTGCGCCACAAGGAATTTACAGAGAAATTCCAAATCCAATTAATGACAGTCAAAGATATATCACAAATGCTGGATTTAATGGAATTCTCAATAATGGTGTAGAAATTCTCAATTATAAATCCCAAAATAGTGTCTATTATGGAAATATTGAGGATTTTACCATTACTGCTGCTGGTGAAGGTTATGATGTTATCAATCCACCAGTTTTAGTCATTCAAGATGAGGTTGGTGTTGGTGCAACAGGTGTTGTTAATGTAAAAGGACAACTTGAAAGACTTGATATCCTTGATAAAGGTCTTGGATACTATGAAGCACCATTTATCAGAATTTCTGGTGGCAATGGTACTGGTGCTGCAGCAGAAGCAAGAATGACCTCAATTAAGCATGAGAATTCATTCCTTGCTGATGGCACTTTAGAGCAAACTAGACTTGATTTAAATCAAATTACATTTTCTAGTGACCATAAGTTCCTAGATGGTGAAAATGTCATTTATCAACCAAGAAGTACAAAAGGAATTGCTGGTTTAACCACTGATTCTGAGTATTTTGTTTCAATTCACAGCCAAACAGCAATTAAACTTCATAATACTGAGACTGATGCTTTGGTTGGCATCAATACAGTTGATTTGATTGGGTATGGTGTAGGAACACAATTTATTGTAGCAGCAGAACCTAAAAGTGTTGTCTCATCTGTCATTATTACTAATCCTGGCAAAAATTATGAGAGCAAAAAAAGAACAATTCCACAAGCAGGAATTAATACTGCTCTAAACACTGTCAACATTAACGGTCATGGTTATCAGTCTAAAGAAATTGTTAGATACAACCCTGGCAATCCTTCAATTGTTGGTCTTTCTAAAAATACTGATTATTATGTTGTAAAAGTTACTGATGATGCATTCTCACTGACTGAAGTTGGTATTGGCACTATTGCTACTGATTATTATTTTGATAATGGTATAATTATCAACTTTATCCAACAAGGTGAGGGTTCATTTAACTATCAACCAATTACTGTTAGTGTTGAGGGTGCTGCTGCATCTTATGATAAGTCATTTGTTGAAGATTTCCAAGAATTGTTTGTTATTGAGTCTCCTATTGACAAAAACATCATTACTCCTGTTCAGGTTCTTGCTTGGACAGATACAGAGGCAGAAATTCTAGATTCTCTGACAAATGATGAATTCTATGTCCAAGTCTCTGCAGATTCTAACTGGTTAATTAGTGATGAACCATTTGTTGGTAATATTCTTCTTTATGATGCAGAATTGCAACCTGTCTTTAGAGGTGGCATCCAATCTATTGACTTACTCAATGGTGGTGTAGGATATGGTTCATCTGAGATTATTGACTTCAGAAGACAACCAAGTCTTCAGTTCCAATCTGGCACAGGTGCTGTTTTACAACCAATCATCGCTAATGGACAGATTTCAGAGGTTATAGTACTCTCTCCTGGTGTTGGTTACAACTCACCACCTGACCTTAATGTAATTAGTGCTAATACCACTGGCAAATTTGCTGTACTTACTCCTGTCTTGAATAATGGCAGAATTCAGAGTGTATTTGTTGTAAAGGGTGGATTAGGGTATGAGGCAGGCAAGACATCTATTGATATAATTCCTTCAGGTAGAGGTACAAGAACAAATGCCAATATTAGAGGATGGAATATAAACCTCTTTGAAAGATACCTTGACAACATCCTTGAAGATGATGGTATCTTAGCAGAAAATATTTCTAACAAAGAATTGCAGTATTCTCACCTTTATGCTTCTAGAGCATTGAGAGAGTCATCTACTGCTATTGATGGATTTGATGAAGATAATAGACTTTATGGTACTTTTGATTTAATAAAGAATAATGCCAATGAGGAGATTGATAGTATCTATCACTCACCTATTCTTGGTTGGGCATATGACGGAAATCCAATTTATGGACCATATGGATTTAAAAATCAAGATGGAACTGGATTTGTTAAGAGAATGGTGTCTAGTTACAAACTTAAAACCACTCTCCAGAACAGACCATCATTCAATGTCTATCCTAATGGATTCTTCATTGATGATTACATCTATACTGCAGATGGTGACCTTGATGAGCATAATGGCAGATTCTGTGTCACACCTGATTTCCCTAGTGGCATATACGCATATTTCTGCACAATCAGTGAGGATATTGATTCATCTGGACCTTTTGAAAAGTTTAGAAGACCAGTATTCCCATATGTAATTGGAAATACTTTCAGGTCTGTTCCTTCTGATTTTAACTACAAAGGAACATCCAATCAAACAGACTATAACATTGAAACTAATGGTTGGTTTAGAAATACTACAAATTATTACACTAATGCAGGTAGTAGTGGTTATGACTACATCTACAATTCCAATAATGTTAGAAAGCAATCTGTTGATATTACAGCAACATCTAGAGGAACTGTTGATAGTTTAACAATTGTTGATGGTGGGGATAATTACCAGATTAATGATACTGTCCTTTTTGATGAGACAGGTACTGAGGGTAGAAACTCTAAGTGGAAAGTAAATGAGATTAAAGGCAAGAGAGTTAATAATGTAAGTTTGGCAACAACTGCTTTTAATAATGTAGTTTTTGTCCCAAATGGCAATAAGTCAGGATTTGTGGCATTTACTGAGGTTCCACATAGATTTGATACTAATGATATCATTAGTATTGATAATTTAAACCAGGACTTTAAAGGTTTCTCTGGTTCTTACAATATTGGTGTTACTACAGCAAGGTATCAGTTGGTTATTGGTATTGCATCTGCTTCACAAACAGGTGTTGTAACCTTTATGAATATTAAAGGTGTAGAAGGTTCTCTGCTTAGAGATAATGATATCCTTACAATTGAATCAGAAAGAGTCAGAGTTCTTGAACTTGATAAAGTAAATAGCAGAATTAAAATTCTGAGAGAACAGGATAATACTATTGGTGCTTCACACTCTGCTGGATTGTTGTTTAGAGAAGAAACAAATAAGTTTGTCTTCAATACTGGCATCACTACATCCAAGAAATTTAGGTTTAATCAACAGTATTACTTTGACCCTCATGAGCAGGTAGGAGTAGGTTCACTTGCACAAGCTGGAGCAGGTGTCACTTTGGGTATCAAGAACCCTGGTGCTGGAACTACACTTAGATTTGTCAGAGAGCAGATGATTTATCTGCCTGGTCATGGAATGGCACCTAATACACCAGTTGTTTATTCTAGTGGTGGTAACATAAATCCAATGAGAGGTTGGAGTGGTATTGAGACATCATCAATATTTGCATTGACTGATGGTCTCAACTTCTTTGCAACACCTCTTGATAATGACCATATTGGAATTTCAACCAATAGAATTGGTCTTAACTCAGAAGGTCTCTTTATAGGTGCTGGAACAACATTAACTGATACAGGATTACAAGCAGGCATTATTTTCTTTACTAGTGTAGGAGCTGGTGATACTCATAGTTTCACTACAAACAGACTTAATGTTCTGAAAGGAAGAGTTTCTAAAAATGTTGTAACTGTGTCAGTTGCTGACACTCATGGATTATCTACAAATGATTTTATCAACTTTGACCTTAATCCTAAGGACACTCAGACAATCAGTGTTGTATATAATGAGCATAATAGAAGGATAGTTTTTGATCCTGATGTTATTGAGGAAGCACAGGTAAATTCAGACACTAGTTCATTCATTGTACCAAAAGACAAGTATTTGCTTGGTGATAAGATTATCTACTCTGCAGAAGTACCATCTGATGGATTAGTTTCAGAGGATATGTATTATGTCTATCCTATTGAAGATAATAGGATTAAGTTGATTAAAGAAATTTCTGAAATTAATAATGATTATCCTGCCTTTGTTAATATTGGCACTGCTAAGACTGCAACTTTCTCCAGAATTAATCCTAGACTGAATGTTCAGAAAAACAGAACTTATGAGTTTGATCTTTCTTCACCCACTTTAGGATTTACCAATGCTTTGACAAAGTTCTCTGCATTTAGTATGAAGATTACAACTGATAGTGCTTATATTGATGAATTCCTTGTAGGTGAAGGTTCAGGAGCATTTGAAGTAGTAAGAACTGGTGAGGTTGGAGTAACTACAAATGCATCTCTAAGTTTGAGAATTAGTGATAATGTGCCCAAGAATCTTTTCTACAAATTTGATATTGACAATATTGATATTGTACCAACTGTTCAAAGTCAATTAATTATTGATAAAACTGTACCACAATTCAGCGAAATCAATCAGGTCCCTAGTAAGTATGATGGATCACATCAGGTTGTAGGTGTAGCAACAGATGCTTTCCAATTTAATGTTTTCAATGTCAAAGATTTGACAAATACTTATAATGAAAATACTGCAAACATGAGTTATACCACTAACTCAAGATTTGCATATGGTCCTATTCACTCTGTTAAGGTAATTGACAAAGGTGTTGGATATCAATCAATTCCTGGTTTCCAAGGAGTTACTAGTAAAACAGGAACAGGTGCTTTAATTGAACCTAATAGTGATTCAATTGGCCAAATTATAAATTATAAAATAAACAATATTGGTTTTGGTTATCCCTCAGATAAAACCCTGAAGTCAGCAGGCAATACTCCTGAAATTCTCAAGATTGAACCTCTTGCTCAGTTTGATTACATTGGAATTTCATCAGCAGGTGTAAATTACTTTGTAGCACCTGAGTTGGTTGTAATTGATGGTTTGTCTAAGAAACAAATTACTGATGTTCAACTTGAGTTTGAACTTGGTGCTACAGAAGTAAATATTCTTCAAAATACCATTTCACTTAACAATGTAACTCCTGATATTATCCCAATCAACAATCCTAATGGATTCTCTATTGGTTCAATGTCTTATTTTGAAAATAATAAGATTGTAAGATTGTATTTGAACAAATCATTCAGTACTCCTGAAGAATTCCCATTTAAAGTTGGGGAAAAGGTAATTGTTGAGAATGTTGCTATTGGTTTCAACACAGATGGTAAAGGATACAATTCTGATAGTTATGAGTATGCGCTCTTCCCCCTTACTGGCCTTGATGCCAAACTAGGTGGTTCAAATGGGTATGTTGAGTACAGTCTTGCTGACTATTTGAGTGCTGGGGAGTATCCAGGTAACGTAGTTACAACTGTCTCTGCTTACATTACTCCTAAAACATATTTCCCAATATTTGATACTAAATTGAAGATATCTAATTTCTTTGATGGAGAAAGAGTAAGTAATGGATTTGCAGATGGTACTGTTGAGAGATGGGACCCTGTTAGTGAGACTCTGTTTGTATCATCTAACAAATCGTTCCTTCCAGGAACCATTATTGAATCTGACAGTTCACAAATTAAGTCAATTATTAAGTCAAGGACTAATTTTAATACAACTATCAATATTGGTGCTGGTGCAACTGTTATTGATGGTTGGCAGACCAATTCAGGTGTTTTGAATGACAATCTACAAGTTCTTCCTAACAATGAGTATTATCAGAACTTCTCATATTCACTTAAGTCAAGAATTGACCTTGAAACTTGGGAAGATGCAGTAAGTGCTCTGAACCATACTGCAGGTTTCAAAAAGTATGCAGATTTGATTATTGAAAATGAAGCAGTAAGTTCTTGTACACCTGTTGAGATTGATTTAGATACAACTGTTGATTTGATTGGTGAATTTAGTCTGAATTGCTTCCCAGACTTTGATGGTGGAACTGAAAGGACTATTGACATACAAGGAAGTAGGATTGTTTCTGATACCATTGTATTTTCTAATAAAATTCTTGTTGACTACTTTGAATCAAGAGGTAATAGAGTACTTAATATCAGCATTGGGTCTGGTCCAGGTGGTGGCAGTCCTTTTGATGATGAACCAAGAGAAGAACCTTTTGAATCTATTGCTAACTATGAGAACAAATTTACTCATAATAAAATCTTCACCTTAGTTCAAGATGCTCAGTTAAGAGATAGAAAGCAGTCAAGTATGTTGACTGTTATGCAAGATGGAACTCAGGGTTACATTAACCAATATGGAATGCTGGATACTGTCACTCCACTTGGACATTTTGATTACAGAAATATTAATAATGGAACTTGGTCACTTGATTTCTATCCAGTAACACCACTTTATAACAACTATGAAGTTACTATTTTCTCATTCAGTCAACTTGATAGTGTTTTAAGTATTGGGGCAACTGATGTTGGTAGTGTTGTAAGGATTTCTACTGGTCAGACAGAAGTTGCAGCATCAAGCACAACAGAGGTTATTTCTATTGGTGCAACTTATAGATCTGCTAAGGTCATTGCTCAGTTACATGATTACCAAAATGACAAGTATTATGGTAATGAAATCAATGTTCTTCATGATGGTACTAATGTAACATTAATGCAATATGGTGATATTACTGCATCTACTGAATTAGCAGGCATTTCTGGTTTTGGTACATTTATTGGTAGAATTGATAGTGGCAACATTGTTCTTGACTTTAAGTCAACTGTTGGTGCTGCATTATCAGTCAATGCTCTTGTTATTGCAATCAGTGATCAGAATGCATCTGGAATTGGAACAATTGACTTAGAAGTTTCAAATGTATCTTCTTACTCCAAGTCAATTGCTGCTTCTGGCACACCAACTGCAAATGTCATTGGTTCTTATTATGAACCTGACAGTGCTGGTTATTTTGTTGTTTCTGTTGAGGATACAACAAATAATGAATATGAGTGTTTTGAGGTAATGTCACTTGACAGTCTTTTTGAAGAAAACTTTGTTGAATTTGCAAGAGTTAATACTGGCACCTCTGGTCTTGGTACTGTTGGATTCACTTCAACTGGAAATAATATCAATCTGACTTATACCCCTGTTCCAAATATTGATGTTGAGGTAAGAGCATTTGCTGTTACTAATCAAAACTATCTGAATGTTTCAGGTATCACATCTACCAACTTAGAGAACAATATTCTATTCTCCAAGCAAGGAACTTACACAGGTCAAGAATTTGACAAAGCAACAGCATTCCCTCTGTTGTTTGATGGAAACCCAATTTTTGGTGGTCCATTCCTAGGCAATAATCCTGGTGTTGTTAATACATCAACCAACCAAATTGTTATACCTAACCACAACTTTGTAACTGGTGAAAAAGTAAAATATACTCCATTCAATCAATTAAAAGAAGGTACTCTTAATGCAATTAGCATTGCCTCTACTGATGTTCCAGGTGTTGGTATTACTAACAAACTACCAGAAGATCTATATGCAATTAAGTATAGTGATATAACAGTAGGATTTGCTAAGAGTGCTGCTGATGCTTTGGCAACTGTTCCTATTCCTCTAAATCTAACATCTGTTGGTATTGGCACTATTCACACTTTATTTGGTGCTAATGAAAATGCAAGATGCTTGATTGCAATTGATAATATGATTCAAGCACCTATTACTGAGGTGAAGATTGAAACTCAATTAGAATCAAATATTATTTTTGAACCTTCATTTAGAGTTGTTGGTATCCAGTCATTTAAATCAAATGACCTTATCCAAATTAACAATGAAATTATGCTTCTCCAAAATATTGGAGTTGGCAGAACAAATAATTTCAATGTTGTCAGAGCACAAATGGGTACTCAAGTTGAAACTCATACAATTGGAGATACTGTTAAATTATTGGGTGGTAACTACAACATCACTGAAAATACTATTCACTTTGCAGAAGCTCCTTATGGCAACACTCCAATTGGAACCACTACTCAGGGTCCAGATGAGGTAGATTGGCAAGGTATTACAACTTCATCCACTTTCCAAGGAAGAACATTTATGAGAAGTGGTATTCTTAATGGTGTAGATCACACATATAAGAATAACTATACATTTGACAATATTCAGTCTGAATTCAATGGATTTGATAATGAGTTTACACTAACCATTGATGGTGGAACTAATGTAGCAGGTTTTGCCACCAACCAAGCAATTGTTCTGAATTCCAATATTCTCCAAGAACCAACAGGTGCTCAAGAATCAACAGGAGACTTTACTCTGAATGATAAGGTTGGTGTTACAACAATCACATATACAGGAACAAGTCAGTCATCTGAAGATGATCCTAATAGAGCAACTATTCCCAGAGGTGGTAACATCACTGCTGTTGGTTCAACACAAGGATTTGGTTATCAACCATTGGTTGGTGCTGGTGCATCTGTATTTGTCAATTCAAGTGGTGAGATTTCATCTATTGCAATTGGTAACAGTGGTTCTGGTTATAGATCAGGAATTCAAACTCATGTCTCAGTTGGTATTCTGACATCATCCTCAGATAATCAACCAGTCATTGGTATTGGTACTGCAAATGTTATAGATGGACATATTGATTCTATTGACCTTTACAATGTAGGATCAAATCTTGACCAATTCAATCCCCCTGTGGTTGTAATTGATAAGCCACTACCTTATAACAATCTCTCACTTGTTTATAGTGGAGACAATGTTATTGAGGGTATTGGCACTGGTGCAAGAGTTGATATCACTGTTGGACAAGGATCTAGTATTATTAACTTCACATTAATCCAAGGCGGTTTTGCTTATGGATTTAATGAAATATTGACAGTATCTGTTGGTGGGACACTTGGTATTCCTCTTACAAGTGGGTTCAGTGGCAATGAATTTCAACTCACTGTTGATGATGTCTATCGTGACACCTTTAATGGTTGGACACTTGGTGAACTGGATGTATTTGATAAATTAGATCCATTATTTGATGGTGAGACAACTAAGTTCAATCTTTCAATTGCTGGTGAAGCATATGGTATTGAAACTGCTGATGGTTCAAATGTTGATTTGAATCAGGCATTAATTGTCACCATTAATGATGTCCTTCAAATTCCAGGTGAATCATATAACTTTGCAGGTGGTTCTATATTAGAATTTTCACAACCTCCTGCAAAAGGTGATAGTTCTAAGGTCATCTTCTATAAAGGAACGCCAGAAGTTGATGTTGTATTTGTAGATATTCTTGAAACAGTCAAGGTTGGTGATAGTCTCCAACTCATGAATGATCCAGGAAAAGGACAGAATAATTCTTTATTGCAGGAGAAGAGAACTGTTGTTGGTATTACTACCCTTGATACTGTCAAAACATTCCCATATTCTGGTCCTGGTATTACTACTGATATTTCATTGGAGAGACCAATTGAATGGTGTAAGCAGAAGGATGATTTGTTTATTGATGGAAGAGTTGTTGCTAAAGATAGAGTTGAATATGAACCACTCATCTATCCTGCTGCCTATGTCACTGCTGATATTGGTCCTGGTGATCAATTCTGTTATGTTGATACAGTAAGACCTTTGTTTGATTCAGCACCTGAAACTCAACTTATTGATTATCAGTTTGAAGTTACATTCACTGATCAAACTGAAATTAAAACTGCAATTGCAACTGCATCTATTAACAATGGATCTATTACTGGATTCAATCTTGTAGATGCAGGCAAAGGATATGCAACTCTTCCCACACCACAAATTTCTATTGGTAATGCTGGATTTACTTCTACTGGTAGAGCAACAGCAACAGCATCTGCTATTGGAGATGTTGTTGGAAACTTGAATGTCATTAATCCAGGGGTAGGTTACACTGATCTTCCTCCTATCATTATTGAAACACCTCCAGCAAGAACTGAGACTGTTGGTGTTGATTCATACTTTGGTGACTATGGTCAAATTGTTGGTGTTGCTCAATCAGATGGTGGATTGGCAACATTTGAATTCTATATTCCAGATGACTCATTCATGAGAGATCCTTACTATGTTGGAGTTGCTGTTACCTTATCAGAGATTGGTAAGAATGATTACTTTGTTGTTAATGAATCAAATGTTGGACTTTATAGCACTGTGCCTGATTTTGATGGCATTTATAGAGTTGAGAAAGTTTATAATTATACATCTGATTTGACCAATATTGGTGTTGGAGTAACCATGGTAAGGAGAGTTGAAGTTCAAGCTGTTGGTGTTGGTTCTACTAACTTCTCATCAACCTTTATTACCTTTGATGACAATGTTATTACTTGGGATAACCGAGTTGGATATGCATATGGCACTGGCGTATTTGAAAGAAATAGAATTTATGGTGAATACACTTGGGGTAAAGTGAGTTTTATAAACAGATCTCCTGTCACTGCAAAGAGATTTACTGCTTCATCATATGCTAAATTGGATGAATCACCATTGATGACTAGATCTACAACTCTCAAATTTAATAATTACACTCCATAAAGGATAAATAAACCTAGGAAAAGGACTCCCTTCAAAAATGGCATATCAAGGTATTAATACAGGAACCTCCCCTAATGATGGTTTAGGGGATACTCTTCTGGATGGTGGTGTTAAGATTAACAGCAACTTCTCTGAATTGTACAATATTGTAGGTGATGGCACTAATACATTTGTTGGTGTTGTTACTCAAATCTCTGCAGGAACAAATGTAAGCATTACAACTGCTTATGGTTCTGTTGAGGTGTCAGCACCTACACCAACCAATCTAAGAACTGATAACCTTAGGGTTACTGGTATTACCACCCTTGGTGCTACCAATGGTATTGGTACAGTAACAATGGGTATTGGTGTCACTGCTCTTTATGTTGATGGTAGTGCCAGAGTCACGGGAGTCCTTACTGTTGGCACTGGTTCTATCACACTTGAGAGTGACAGAGTACATGTAGGTTCTGGTATTACAATTGATGCTAACAACAACACTATGGTGTTGGGTGATAATATTACAATGACTGCATCCTCAGGTGCTGTTGATGTTACTTCAATGACAGCAGGTTCTGCTACTGTCAGTGGTCACTCTACAGCAACAACTCTTGCTAGTTCTGGTACTGCCACATTTGCTGGTGATGTAAGTCTTGGTTCATCTATTACATTATCTGACGATAAAAAGATTTTACTTGGTGATAATGCAGAATTTACACTTTCACATGGTGACTCCACTGGAAACCTGATTGAGTCAAAAACAGGTTCCTTCAATTTGAAAGGAAACACCCTTAATATTATTGCTGGCACAGCAAATACAGTTGTTGCTGCAACAAACCCAGATGGTAACTATGGTATTGAGTTCTACTATCTCAATGATAAGAAATTAGAAACTAGGTCATCTGGTGTTAGAGCACTTGGTGGTTTCCAGGTTGTATCTGGTATTACAACACTAGGTGTTGTTACTGCTACTACCTATTACGGAGATGGTAGCAATTTAGCAGGTGTTGGCAATACTTTTGATGTATCTACAGACACACTAGTTGTTTCTGGTATTACAACATTAGGTGTTGTGACTGGTGCTACTTATTTTGGTGATGGTTCAAACCTGTCTGGAATTGCAGGTATCAGTACTACAAAAATTAATACTACTGAACTCAACAATAGTGGAATTACAACCCTTGCAGGTCTTGTAGAAGTTGGTTCTGGTGCTACTATAAGTGGTATTGCAACATTCAACCAAGGTTTCCAAGTTGGTGGAACTCTTAATGTAAATGAAAGTCCTACTGCACTCTTCTTTGATGCTAATGCCTCTGACAAATTCCAATTAAAGAATGCACTTGGTACAGTTGACCTTCAAGGTACTGGTCAAGTTAGAGCTTTTAAATCTAACTCCACTGAACTTTTATTCCGTGGCATTTCTGATGGATCATTTGAAGCATATTGGGATGGAGATAGAAAATTTGCAACATGTAGTATTGGTGCAACAGTTACTGGTCAATTATCAGCAACAAACTTTATTGGTGATGGTTCAGGACTAACAGGTGTTGTTGGTTCTGGTTCTGGTGTTATTGTTAATGACAGTGATACACCTATTGGAACTGCAGGAACAATTAATTTTGGTACTGGTTTTAGTGTGTCACCAGCATCTGCAGGTGTAGTCACTGTTACTTCTAGTGGTGCTGCTAGTGGCGGTCAACCAGAAATAACATGGACTCTTGGTAGTAATGGCAGCTCTGATTATACATTTACTGGTAGTGGATTCTCTGGTGCTACAAATGATCCAACTTTATATCTTGTAAGAGGTCAAACATACAAGTTTGATAATCAGAGTAGTGGACATCCATTTAGAATTCAATCTACTACTGCAACACCAGGTGGTGGAACACAGTACAATACTGGAGTAACAAATCAAGATGCTACTGGTGGTACAGCAACTAATGTATTAACATTTATTGTACCAATGGATGCTCCTGATACATTGTATTATCAGTGTACATCACATTCTACAATGTTTGGTGCTATCAATGTTATTGGTGGTCCAGTGCTACCCTCAAGAACATCTGTCTCTGGTGCTACTGCTAGTATTGCAGATAATGTTATTGGCAACATTGATATTACTGGATTTAAATCATATAATCTGATGAAGGTGGGTCTGTCAACAGCAGGTTGGTTTAGACTATATACAGATAGTGCATCTAGAACCGCAGATGTTGGAAGGAGTGTTGGAATTGATCCAAGTCCAGGAAGTGGAGTTATTGCTGAAGTTGTAACCACTGGTATTTCAACTACACAACTAGTTTCTCCCTTTGTTCCAGGTGGTAATATGGATGAACCTGCAACAACCACAATGTATGCATCAGTTAAAAATCTATCTGGTGTAACACAATCCATAAACGTAAACTTAACACTTCTCCAACTAGAGGACTAAGGAACAATGGCAGTAACAACAGAAACCTACTCAGCAGCTGCTGGATGGAGCAGAAGTGATGTGGTCACACTTCTTGAGAGCGGATTTACATTTGCAGGAATGCATGGTGGACCGATAGCAGGTATTACTAGTACTGTTAAAACCCATTTTGGTGGTGGTACAGTAGGTTCATCAAGCACAGTTTATTTTGATGTTCCAGTAGCAACAACTACTGGAATTGGAACAGGTGCAACATTTAATGTAAAAAGAAGTAGTGGAACTATTAACTCTATTAAGGTAAATAAAGTTGGTTATAATTATGCTGAGAATGAAACTGTAACAATAGATCCACAATATATTGGTGGTACACAAAATTCAGCAACTACTGCAACTGCTATTGTTGGTGTAATGGGTCAAGGAAGTCCAGAAAGTTTTGGCACAACTAGTACTTTCTTTAGAAAGCAATTGCTTTCCTCTTATGATAGCAATAGACCTTGGGGTGCTTTAAGGCAGGTTAGAGATCAAAGTAAAGAGTTTGGAACAACATATAGAGCATTTAAAGTTCGAGATGATTACAGAATGAGTGTTTTAGTTGGACCATCATTATCTGCCAATGAAGATGATCAAACTAGTAATTTTGGAATGTATGGAGATTCCTTTAGAGGAACTGAACTTTTAGATGTAAACAGTTCTTATGGTGACAGATTAGATACTGATGCCTACACTGTTGGTCAGATTAATGGCAGTGATGATTTTCGATATGCAAGTAGTTCATCACCAACAACACATGGTTTAAATTTAAATATTTACAGATCATCATTAGATCCTAATTTTGCTGTATTTTCTTGGCAACAACCGTCTATTGATGGAACTTTGACTGATTCCACATTTAGTACTTTTATAATACACAACTTTGATAGTTCATTGTGGGATTATGATGAAGTATTTACAGCAGGTCATACCTTCATAACGCCTTATGAGACACGAAACACCGACTCAGCGACTCAGGTTGGATTGAGTTTTAATACAATTTTAAGTGGAAATAAGTATCAATCATATCAGGGTATATCCGCCAGAAGTGCTGAATCTGGATATATTCAGATATATACCGATAATCATAATGGTGAACCTTATGTCAGTACCAGATATGTTCCTACTTCATCAGATTATATAAATTCTGCAGAAGGTGATGGTGATGGATATGATCAAGGTTCACAATATAATGATATGAGAATTTTTACTAGAGTTGGCGGGAGAAAGGATGGTGGTAGGATAGTCAATGATTCTAGTGATCCAAATTATTACACTGGAAATCATCATCCAATCACACATCGTAAGAGTGTAATTAAGGGTATTCCTATCAATGCTGGTTTGATTCCAAATCCATATTATATTCCAGATGACTTTTGTTTAATTGATATGACACTTGAGCAATCTGAGCAAAATATAAGACAGGGTGACACTATCACTGTAAGTGGGTCAGAAATTTATAAAGTTATCACTGGTTCATACAATAAGTATGGTCAAACTTCTGGTATCTTCTTCTGTGCTAGGGTAGCTTAATGGCAAATTACAATCCTGGAAATACAACTGCTGTAAGCGGTTTCTCAAATACAAAACCATCTGAACAAGTGGCAACTTCTTTTTTCTATGAACAGAAATGGCCTTATATTAATAATTATAATTTTGTAGATTCAACTGCCACAAGACCTGGATGGTTGACTGGTAGAAGACCTAATAGGGGTCAACAATACCCTCGTGGTATCTATAATAAATAAGAAAAAAGTCCCATAAAAATGGCAGCTATAATTACTGATCAACTTCGTATATTAAATGCTAGGAATTTTGTGGATGCCGTTCAGTCATCCAATAATTCTTTCTATGCTTGGATTGGGTTGCCTGACGCCCCTAGTTTTCAATCAGATTGGGATGCAAATCCTCCTGCCCCTAAGGACAGTTTGAATGAATCTAATTTTTATTGGGACACAATGCTTGCTCTCAAGAAAATTAATTCTGGAGATGTAAGTCAAGTTGTAAGAAAGATTAATTGGCAATCAGGAACCACATTTGATATGTGGAGAAATGATATTACCAGAAGTAATCCTTCACAACCTTCTGGTGCTTATGACATTTATGATTCCAATTATTATGTAATGAATAGTGAATATAAAGTTTATATTTGCTTATATAATAATGCCACTCCTGAGAATGGATTTAGAGGAGGTCCTTCTCTAGATGAACCAAACTTCACTGATTTGGAACCAAGAGAAGCAGGGAGTAGTGGTGATGGTTATATTTGGAAATACTTGTATTCTATCAAACCTAATCAAATTATCAAATTTGATTCAACAAGCTATATTGCTGTCCCAACCGATTGGGATACAAACGCTTCATATAGTGCAGTCAGAGAGAATGCAAAAACCAGTGGTCAAATCAAAATTGTCACTGTAAGAAATAGAGGTGTTGGTATTGGCACTGCTAATGTCACCTATACCAGAGTTCCTATTAGGGGTGATGGTAGAGATGCAGAAGCAACAGTTGTTGTTAATAATGATGCAAAGGTAGAATCTATTACTGTTTCTAATGGTGGTAGTGGTTATTCATTTGGAACACTTGACCTTAAAGAAGGTGGTGTGCCAAAAGGAACAATTGATCCAGTATTTGATGTCATTATGCCTCCTCCTGGTGGTCATGGGGCAGATATTTACAGAGAACTTGGTGCTTACCATGTTCTTTCATATGCTAGATTTGAAAATGATTCACAAAACCCTGACTTCATTACTGGCAACCAGTTTTCTCAGGTAGGTATTGTCAAAAATCCTACTAATTATGATGCAACATCAATCCTCACAAAGGATAAAGCAAGTGCTCTTTATGCCCTTAAGTTGACAGGTGTTGGTTATAGTGAAGCAACTTTCACTGCTGACTCTGATGTAACTCAAACTGTTGGACTTGGTTCCACTGCTGTTGGTAAGGTTGTTTCTTATGACCCATCCACAGGTGTTCTGAAGTATTGGCAAGATAGAAGAACTGCTGGTTTTAATAGTGATGGATCTAAAAATTCTGATCCAATTTATGGATTTAGTATGTTGAGGTTTACTAATATACCTGCACTTGGTGGCAATCTCAATATTATCCCAACTACTGGCAATACTTTACAAATTGACCAGTCATTTACGGGTGTATCGACAGTAATAAATAATAGGACATACTACTTGGGTCAAGAATTTAATAGTGGTGTTTCCAATCCAGAAGCAGAAAAGTATTCTGGTGACATCATTTATGTTGATAACAGACCCTCAGTCACCAGATCCTCTTCCCAAAAAGAAGATATTAAAGTCATCTTGCAATTCTAAGAATAATGCCACAGGAAACTAACCTTAATGTTGCTCCTTATTTTGACGACTTTGATCCGCAACAGAATTATTACAAAGTCCTTTATAAGCCAGGTTTCCCTGTTCAGGCAAGAGAACTCACAGGTATGCAGTCAATTCTGCAGAACCAAGTTGAGGAGATGGGAAACCACTTCTTTAAAGAAGGTGCAAAGGTTATCCCTGGTGACCTGACATATGTTCAGAACTTTTATTGTATTCAAATTCAGTCTGAGTTCTTAGGTGTTCCTGTTGGAATTTATCTTGACCAAATTGTTGGTGCTACCATCACAGGTCAAACCTCTGGTGTAACAGCAAAGGTTGTAAAAGTTCTTTCAAATGATGATTCAGAGAGAGGGGTTTACACCCTTTACATTAACTATGAGAACACTGGTTCATCATCAGAGGAAATCAGTGAATTCTTAAGTAATGAGATTCTAATAAGCAATAAGAATATTACATATGCTACAACCTTCATCTCTGCTGGTGAGGGTTTCTGTACCACTATTACGCAGAATGCATCTGCTGTTGGTTCAGCAATGTTTATTGCTGATGGTGTGTATTTCCTTAGGGGATACATGGTTAATGTACCTGCACAAACTCTGCTCCTTGACCAATATAATAATACTCCATCATATAGAGTGGGTTTAGATGTTGTAGAAGAGATTGTATCCTCAGACATTGACCAGTCACTTAATGATAATGCTCAGGGTTTCAACAACTTTACTGCTCCTGGTGCTGATAGGCTTAGAATTACTGCTACCCTTTCTAAGAAAGGATTGAATTCTTTTAATGAGAGCAATTTTGTCCAACTCTCAACAGTTGAGAATGGCAAACTAAGAACTATCATTACAGGCACTGACTACAACTTCCTTGGTGATGAACTAGCTTCTAGAACCTTTGATGAGTCAGGACATTATTATATCAAAGAATATGTAGCAACTGTCAAAGAAAGTTTAAACAATAATCAAGGAAATAGAGGATTATTTCTGAAGAATCAAATTACCTCACAAGGTAACGTGCCATCAGATGATCTTGGTGTTTACAAAGTATCACCAGGAAAAGCATATGTCAAAGGATATGAAGTAGAAAATATTTCCCCATCACTTATTGATTTCCAAAAACCTAGAACTACTAAGGTTCTTAAAGAGCAAGGAATTAATTTTGGTTTTGGACCAACTCTTGCTGTCAATAGGGTATTTGGATCTCCAACAATTGGAATCAACACATCCAATTCTATCTCATTGAGAGATACAAGAATGGCAGCGGATCAAACTGTTGCTACTGGTAAAGAAATTGGTGTTGCAAGAATTTATGATTTTGCACTTGAAGGTGGTTCATATGATGCTCTTGTTCCTGATTTGAATAAGTGGGACTTATCATTGTATGATGTTCAGACATTTACTGACATTACTGTTAATGAGCCAGTAACTCTTTCAAATTCTGTTTATATTAAAGGTGAGTCCAGTGGTGCAACTGGTTTCTTGAGATCTGATGTAAGTGCAGGAACTGCTATTACTGCTTACCAGGTTAATGGTGACTTCTTTAAAGGTGAAAGACTTATTTTTAATGGTCTGGTTGATGATGCTAGATATGTCACAGATTCTATCAACTATTCACTTAGTGAAGTAAGGTCCATCTATTCAGAAGTTGGTGTTACAACTTTCACTGCTGATACTGTTCAAGTTGGTGGTTTTGATTTTGGTGGTGCATCAATAACTGGTGAAAATGCTTCCAACCAATCATATGTTACAGTATCTGCTGATCCCAACTTCTCCTTTGTTGGTCTGGTAACTACTAACAATCTTGTTCAGTATTCTAGACCTGATTTTGATATTGTATCATATGCGAAGGTAGTTGGTGTATCAAGAACAAACTTCACTATTGAAGCAGTAACATCAACTGCCAATGTCAATAGTGGTGCTCTTCCCACATCAACTGAGCAAGTTGGTAGTGTACAAATTATTGGTGCATCTGGTGTTGGTAATGCTGGATCAGGTAACATCACTGATAATGAGTCAATTTATAGTGCATTCCCTAAGAAGAATATTAACTCTGTAAATCTTCTTGGTTCAAATCTTGTTATTAGAAGACAGTATAATGTCAGTATTACTAATGGTGCCACGACACCAATTGACTGTGAAGCAAATGAAATCTTCCTAGCATTTGATGAAGAGAGATATACTCTGATTAGATCTGATGGTAGCACAGAAGTGCTCACACCTGATAAGTTTGTTTATCTGAATGGTTCTACTACACTTCAGATTAGAGGACTTGGTGCCAATGCAGTTAACTGTAAATTAATCACCACTATTCGTAAGTCAGAGATTAAGTCCAAGATAAAACTGAAAGCAACTGCAAAGAGTATTGTTGTAGATAAATCAAATTCAGTTGGTTCTGGTATTGGAACCACAACTCTGAATGATGGTTTGGTTTATGGTGACTATCCCTTTGGAACAAGAGTACAGGATGAGATTATCTCACTGAATACTCCTGATGTAGTCACTATTCTGGGTGTGTATGAATCACAAAATACAGATAATGCTGACCCACCAAACATGACAACATCCCAGATGGATGGTATTACTAATACAACTAATGACTTGATTATTGGTGAGATTATCACTGGTAGTCAAAGTGGTGCAAAAGCAATGTTTGTTGGTAAGAAGACTGATACTAGTGTCTTCTTTGTTTACTTGAATAAGACTACTTTCAAAAATACAGAAGTTATTAACTTTGAAAGTTCTAGTGTCAATGCAATTGCTGGTGCTGTAATTCTTGGTTCAAAAAATATCACAAAAGATTTTAGATTTAATAATGGTCAGAGAGGTGGTTTCTATGACTATGCAAGAATTATTAGAAAAGGTACAGCAGGAAGACCTGCTAGAAAACTGAAAATCTTCTTCACCTCTGCATACTATGAGAGTTCTGATCAGGGTGATATCACCACTGCTAATTCATATACCAACTTTAATTACACAACTGAGATTGCAAGTGTCAATGGTAGAAGAAATACAGACATCATTGATGTGAGACCTAGAGTAAATGATTATTCTGTTGCACAAGGTTCAAGATCGCCATTGGAATTTTATGGTAGAGATTTCCTTGATGCTAATGGTGGCACAAGTCAGAGTTCTAAGCACATCATTGCTTCTGATGAGTCAATGACCCTTGGATATGATTACTTCTTACCTAGAGCAGACAGACTGTACCTTACAAAGGACAGTGGTATTCAACTGGTATCTGGTACACCAGACGACCAACCAAGACTTCCTGATGGAATCAATGGTGCTTTAAATATTGCCAACATCTTCCTTCCTGCATACCTATACAAAACATCTGATGCAAAGATTAACTTTGTAGAGCACAAACGCTTCCAGATGAGTGATATTGCAAAACTGGAACAGAGAATCAAGAACCTTGAATACTACACTTCACTAAGTGCTCTTGAAAACAATACTCTCAACTCTTTTGTAGAAGATGCTAATGGTTTAAACAGATTTAAGTCTGGTGTTTTTGTTGACAACTTCTCATCTCTTGAACCACAAGATACATCTATTGGTGTAAGAAATGCTATTGACACCAGAAATGGTATTCTAAGACCTTCTCACTATACTACATCTGTTAATCTCCAACTTGGCACAACTGCTGTTACTGGCATTGGTACTATTTCTGATGCAAACCAAGATTCTGATTTTGCAGAGGTTGTTGGTACTAATGTTAAGAAAACTGGCAGAGTCCTAACTCTAAATTATCAGGATGAAGCTTGGTTGACACAACCATATGCAACTAGAATTGAAAGTGTTACTCCTTTCCTGATTCAGTTCTGGCAGGGTGAAGTTGAGATGACACCTGATGTTGATGTCTGGATTGATGTCAATAGAGTTGAAGTTAATAATGTAATGATGGAGGGTTCCTTCCAAGGCATCTCTGAGGCACTTGGAGCAGAGGTATCTACCACAGAGGATGGAGTAAGACTTGGTGTAAGTCCTGTCATCTGGAACTCTTGGGAGACTGTTGGAGTCAATGTGGACATGTCAATGTCCAACCAGCAGCAGTTTATCCAAGGTGGTGCTGATGTTATCTCTAATGGACTGCTTGACAACCTCTTCCAGGGTGCTGAGGTAGGCATCAATCAGATTGTTGATGCTAGTGACACAGTAGTCAATAATATCAATGCTACAGGTGGTGTTACACTTGACCAGCAGAGAACAGGTTCACAGTTCACTGTGAATGAAGTAATCAATACTGAGTCACTTGGTGACAGAATTGTAAGAAGAGATTTGATCCACTTCATGAGATCAAGAAACATCTCATTTAAAGGCACAAGACTTAAGCCATTCACAAGAGTTTATTCATTCTTTGATGATGTAGATGTAAATGTATTTGCAGTACCTAAACTCATTGAAATTGAGATGGTCCATGGAACCTTTGTTCCAGGTGAGAATTGCTCAGGTGTAGTTAATGATGGTGGTTCTTCAATTATTAGTTCTGCTTCAATCCCATCAATAAACTTTAGAATTGCAACTGCCAACCACAAGTATGGTCCATATAATAATCCATCAGATGTTTATGATAGCAACCCATACAATAGAAACAACACTATTGCATCTGTTTATTCAGAATCATCATCTATATTGAATATTGATACATTTAGTTTAGCATCACAAGACTTCCCACAATATGATGGATTTATTGGAAATGGGATGGTGCTGACTGGAAGTATTTCTGGGGCACAGGCAAAAGTTAAGAATGTCAGACTTGTTACTGACAGACTTGGTACAGTTCTTGGTTCATTTAAAGTTCCAGATGGTGGAAATCCTGCTAACCCTGTATTTGAGACTGGTAGATCTAGATTTAGACTGACCAGCAGTCCAATTAATAATCTGACGTCAGGAGCTACAACAACTGCTGCAGAAGCAACATTCTACTCACAAGGTGATGTTGATACAACTCAACAAACAACATTATCTGTTAGAAATGCAACTGTAGAACAAACTGATATTAGTCAGGTCAGAGCACTTTCTGATGTTGCAATCTCTAACAATATTGCAGTTGAAAGTGGATTTGATGTTGTAACCAATATTGACCAAGATGTTACTAACATCACCAATGAGTTCATTACAAATGAAATCACTGAAATTACAAACATCACCAATGAGATCACTGAAGTTACAAACATCACTAATGAGATCACTAATGTAACAAATGTCTTTAATACTACTAATGTAACTCAGGTTGTTCAACCTCCTCGTCCTCCTGCACCACCCAATCCTGACCCCCTTGCTCAGACATTCTTTGTTGATGATCAGAATGGTGTATTTGTCACTAAGGTTGACCTCTTCTTCCAAGCAAAAGATCCTAATATTCCTTTCCTGTTTGAGATTAGAGAAGTTAATCTTGGCACACCAACAATCACTGCTTTACCTTTCTCCAAAGTAAGTGTAGACCCAGACCAAATTAATCTGAGTGATGATGGAACAGTTTCAACAACTGTGACACTTCAATCTCCTGTTTATCTGAATGGATTGACTGAGTATGCTCTGGTTCTCCTTTCACACTCTACTGAGTACAAAGTATGGACAAGTAGATTTGGTGAGGCAGATGTTAGATCCTCTTCAAGAGAATCAGGTCAAATTCTTGTCACAGAGCAACCACTTCTTGGTTCACTGTTTAAGTCACAGAATGCTTCAGTATGGACACCTTCACAGTATGAAGACCTTAAGTTTAATCTTTATGTTGCTTCCTTTGCTACTTTTGGTAATTGTACATTCTATAATCCAAACCTTCCTGAGGATGTTGCTAAGATTGAACCTACTGGCATCACAATGCTTCCAAGACAGGCAAGAATTGGTATTGGAACTACTGTAAATGATCCTGATATTCAACTTGGCAACAGAATTACACAGCAAAATAATGATGTAACTGGTGTTCTGGTTGGATATGCTGGTTCTGCAACTAGCACTATGACTATCACCAATGCTGGTGTTGGTTATACCCCATCTGCTGCTGGTCAACACTTCTCATACACTGGGGTTGCTCTCACATCTGTTACAGGATTTGGTCTCAATGCAACAGCAGATATCACAGTTGTAGATGGTCTTGCAATTGGCGCTACTATTAATGTTGGTGGTGTTGGATATGCAATTGGTGATGTTCTTACACCAATCAGTGTTGGTACTCTTGAACTTGGTTCAGGTATGCAACTGTCAGTATCTACAATTCTTGGTCAGAACACTTTGATTGTAGATAATGTTCAAGGCAATTATCTTCCAAGTTCTAGTAATAAGATGCAGTTCATTAATGGTGCTGGTATTACTACTGAACTTAACTATGCTGCTGGTGGAGATGTCATTGCACTCAATCCAATTAATGTCACAAGTCAAGGTGACTATATGAAGATCTTCCAGAGAAACCATGGTCTGTATTCCAATGTAGATAGAGTACAAATCAAGGGTGTATCTAGTGATGTTATTCCTTCCACTCTTGCAACTCCTTATGACTTTGATGCTACAACATTCCTTACTCTTGAAGGAACAGGTGAGTATGCACAGTTTGAGGGTGTTGGTGTTGCTGGTACTAACCCAGGTTACATCAGAATTAATGAAGAAATCATTAGTTACACTGGTGTCAATGGTAGAACACTGACTGGCATTACAAGAGGTATTGATAACACTGTTGTTGCATCTCATGCTAAGGGAGAGACTGCTGAAAAATATGAACTTAATGGTGTATCATTGAGAAGAATTAATAGACCACATCTCCTCTCTAATGTTACTGCAAATGAATTGAGTGAAGCACCCATTGGTGTTGATTACTACTATCTGAATGTAAGAATGAATGCTCAGGGCACAAACAGAGCACCTGGCAATGTTGCAGGATTTGCACCACTGTATTTTAATGAGAGAGCAGTTGGTGGTGGTCCAAATGCACAAGCAAATTATAACTTACCATTCTCATTGTGTAATCCTAAGATTACAAATGTCACTCCATTTGGAACAAACATTATTCCACAGGTCAGAACTATTTCTGCATCTAGTGTGTCTGGTAATCAAGAGTCTTATAATGATGAAGGGTTCCAGCAGGTCACCCTGTTTGATAAGAACTACTTCAGTTCTCTAAGACAAATTGCCTCACCACAAAATGAGTCACAAATTCTTGCATCTCAGACATTCCCTGGTAACAAGTCCTTCTCAATGAATATGGACTTGACCACTCAGAATAGAAGATTGAGTCCTGTTATTGACCTTGATAGTTGTAGTGTTGTATTCACATCCAATAGAATTAATGCTCCTATTACTGATTATGCCAATGACTTTAGAGTTAATGGTCTTGAAGATGATCCAAATAGATTCATATATGTGTCTAAAAATGTAGTTCTTGAAAATCCTGCAACTTCACTGCAAGTTGTCCTTGATGCATATGTATCAACCTATGGTGATGTCAGAGTATTCTATGCTTTGAATCAAGATACTAAACCAAATGAAACAATCTTCATTCCTTTCCCTGGACATAGAAACATTGCTCCAAATGGTTCTATCATTGACCTCTCTTCCAACAATGGCACATCAGATGTGAAGGTTCCTAAGATTGACTCTTATCAACCTGAACCATCTGTCAACTTGTTTAAAGAGTACAAGTTTACTATTGATGAACTTGTTCCATTCAAGTCATTTAGAATTAAGATTATTGGTACATCAACTGACCAGTCAAATCCTGTCCTCCTTAGAAACCTTAGAGGTATTGCATTAGCATAATGAGCAACTATATTCCTGTTGAGGGTAGAGATGGTTTTTATAGAGACACCAAAACTGGTGCCATTGTTAATAGAAACCATCTTGAATACCAATCTTACATTAAACAGAGACAAAAATTGACCTCTGACAAAGAGAGAATTAGTAATCTTGAGAATGATGTGAGTGATATAAAATCTATGTTAAATAACATCGTTGATTTATTACAAGACCATAAATAGTCGTATTAGTAGTATCCTATAAATGGCTAAGCCCACTTCAAGACAAGGATTAATAGATTATTGCCTTAGGCAACTAGGAGCTCCTGTCTTGGAGGTTAATGTTGCTCAGGAACAGATTGAAGACCTTGTAGATGATGCAATTCAGTACTTTAATCAGAGACACTTTGATGGTGTAACTCAGGTATATTTGAAGTACCAGATTACTGATGAAGATGTTGCTAGGGGAGAAGCAGGACCACCTGGTGCTAGAGGTAAAGGTCAAGCAGGCATTACCACAACATCAGTTAATAAAACCATTGTTGGTGCTGCAACAACATTTAACTACTATGAGAATAGTAACTATATTCAACTACCAGAAAGTGTAGTTGGTGTAAACAAAGTATTTCAATACAGTGACTTAGTTGGCACTGGCATGTTCAGTATGAAGTATCAGTTGATGCTCAATGATGTTATGGGTATCAATGGCATGATGGCAGGAGGTGGATATGACCTTACTTCATACTCAATGACTATGAGTTATATTGAGACAATGAACTTCTTGCTCAATACTCATAAGCAGATTAGGTTTAATCAAAGATCAAACAGGATGTACCTGGATATTGACTGGGGCAATCTAAAAGCAGGTAGGTTTATTATCATTGACTGTTGGAGTGCTATGGACCCAGCAACATATGATGGTGTGTGGAATGATATATTCTTGAAAAAGTATTTGACTGCTCTGATTAAAAAACAATGGGGTCAAAATCTGATTAAGTTCCAAGGTGTCAAACTACCAGGTGGAATTGAATTCAATGGTAGACAAATTTATGATGATGCTATGGCAGACTTGGATAAAATCCAAGACCAAATGTTGAGCACTTATGAACTACCACCTCTGGACCTTATAGGGTGATTCCTCATGCTGAATCCATTTTTCCTTAACGGTTCACAATCTGAACAAAGTTTAGTACAATCTCTTGTCAATGAACAACTGAGAATGTATGGTATTGAGGTATACTATCTTCCTAGAAGATACCTCAAAACTAATAGCGTAATTAGAGAAGTAATCCAGTCTGAATTTAAGGATGCTTATCCAATTGAAGCATATTTGGATAACTATGAGGGATTTACTGGACAAGGATCTATACTGTCAAAATTTGGTATTGAGAATAGAGATGACTTACAACTAATCATCTCAAAAGAAAGATTTGAAGATTATATCAGTCCATTACTTGCAAATGTCCCTAATAGCAAGTTAAGCACCAGACCTAAGGAAGGGGACCTTATCTACTTCCCATTAGGAGATAGATTATTTGAGATTAAGTTTGTAGAACATGAGCAACCTTTTTATCAACTCAAAAAAACCTATGTCTATGAGTTGAGATGCGAACTCTTCAGATATGAAGATGAAGTTCTTGATACTAATGTTGAGGACATTGATGATGAGATAGCACAGATTGGTTATATGCAGACTTTGAGTCTGATTGGTGCTGGCACAACAGCAAAAGCAGAAGCAACTGTATGTGCTAATGGTGCTGTCAGTCAGATTTATATTAGCAACATGGGTAGGAACTACTCATCTACTCCTACTGTTGGTTTCTCATCTGCACCATCTGGTGGAGTTACTGCTGAGGGTATAGCAGCAGTGTCTTATGAATATCCTGGATGTAAAGGTCAATCTGGAGTTGTCACTTCAATCCATATTACTAATGCTGGATGTGGTTATATCACACCTCCTTGGATTACATTATCAGGTGGAGGTGGTTCAGGATTTGCTGCTACCACAGGCATCAGCACTGATGGTTCTATTATGTACATCACTGTCACTGATGGTGGTTCAGGTTATGTGATGGCACCTGCTGTATCTATTGGTCAGTCTGCTGGTGTCTTCCCCACATTTGACAATACAACATACTCATTTGACACCAATCAATACACTTGGGATAGTGAGTATCCATCAGCAAGTAGAGATGCTGTGGCAATCTCCACAATCAGCACCTCTGGTATTGTTACTGATGTATATGTCATTGATGGTGGTGAAGGTTATGGAACTGCACCTAAGGTATTCATTGCACCACCAGTATCATTCACAGAAGCAAATATTGGAGAAGGCACATTTAAATTTAATGAGATTGTGACTGGACAAACATCCAATACTACTGCAAGAGTTAAGGAATGGAATGCTGTCACAAATATTATGGAAGTATCAATTGTTGATGGATACTTTGTAAGAGGTGAGGTTCTTGTTGGTTCAGAATCTGGTGCAAGATATGTTATTGGAAGCACAGTGGCAGATGATTTAGTCACTCCTTATGCACAAAATGATATTATTGAGGCAGAAGCAGACAAAATAGTTGACTTCTCTGCTTCAAACCCCTTTGGTATGCCCTAAATAAAGGTATATAAGTTTAAGATAATGTTTGAGTATTTTTACAACGAGATCTTCAGATCTGTAATTATTGGATTTGGTTCTTTGTTTAATGGAATTCAAGTCAAACACAAGGATGAAAATGATGATACTTTTAGTATTATCAAAGTTCCTCTTGCCTATGGACCTACACAAAAGTTCCTAGCAAGAATGGAGCAGAATCCTGATCTGAATCATCCAGTTCAGATGACACTGCCAAGGATGTCATTTGAATTTACAAACTTACAATATGATCCCAGTAGAAAGTCTACTCAGACACAACAACTTGTATTGACTAATGAAGATGGAACAGAGACTAAAAAGTCTTATCTTCCAGTTCCTTACAACATGACAATTACCCTTACAGCATATACTAAACTGAATGATGATATGCTCCAAATTGTTGAGCAGATTGTACCTTATTTCCAACCATCATATACCATCCCTATTAAGTTCCTTGGTAATTTGAAGGAAAGCACAAATGTTCCTATTGTGCTTGATGATATTGACATGACTGATGAGTATGAAGGAAACTTTGATACTAGAAGAGCACTTCTTTATACATTCACATTTACTGCTAAGACATACGTATTTGGTCCTCTTGCAGATGTATCCAAAGATATCATCAAGAAAACCACTATTGGTTATATTGCTGGTTCCAAGTCTGGCAAGTATGAAAGAGATGTTACCTATCAAGTCACACCTAGAGCACTCAAAGATTATGATGGCGTAGTTGCGACTCTGCTAGCAGAGAATGTTGATATGGTTGAGAATGTCATCAATGTAGATGATGGTACTAAGATTAAGAAGAACACATACATCTATGTTGGTCAAGAGGAGATGTATGTAGAAGATGTAATTGATAATAAACTTGTAGTAAGAAGAGCACAGGATAAGACACCAATCCAGAACCATGTTCTGGGGTCCAAGGTCTACAACATCAATCAAGCAGATAATGTCAAGATTGAGGTTGGAGATGACTTTGGATTTGATGGTAATGTTTTCTGAGGTAACTTATGGATAAGTATGAAAAGTTAAATGACACTTTTGATGTGGAACCTATCTCTTCAGATATTGAAAAAGTAGAAGTCAAAAAAGAGATAGACAAATATAAGTCATCTGCTGAAGATATTAAAAAAGACTATGAATATACAAGAGGCAACTTATACTCAATAATTGAAAAAGGGCAAGAGGCAATCAATGGTATTCTTGAGATTGCTCAGGAAAGTGAGATGCCAAGAGCATATGAGGTTGCAGGTCAGTTAATTAAAAATGTATCTGATGCCACTGACAAATTGCTAGATCTTCAGAAAAAATTAAAAGATGTAAATGAGGAAGATAATAAAGGACCAACCTCAGTTACCAATAATGCATTATTTGTAGGTTCTACTGCTGACTTACAGAAGATGTTGAAAAAGGTTAATCAAGACATAAATACTTAGAAAGCATTGAAATGGCTGTACCAGCAATCAATATCTCAATAGATAAAAGCACTTCTTTTTCACAAGATTTTATTGTGAAGAATAGTGATCAGACAGCTATGAATTTAACTGGATATACTGCCACGTCAAAGATTAGGAAGTATCCAGAAGATTCATCTTACAACAGTTTTACCTGTGGAATCACCTCATCCACTGGTGTTATTAATATTTCAATGGGTGCTACCACTACTGCTGTTTTAACAACTGGTAGAAACTATTATGATATTATCATTACTTCAGGAGTAGGAACCACTGCAGGAGTAACTACTGTCACAAAAGTGTATGAGGGAACTGTAATGGTAACTGCTACTGTGTCTGCATAATGGATAATCTTGGAGATTTCTTTTCTTCTATAGGAGAAGAGAAAAAGAAGAAGAAAGAAAAGACCAAGGAATTAATTGGGGATGTATCCCTAGACGACCTTTTTAGCAATCTCAAAGAAGAAAAAAGTAAACTTCAAAAAAAAGTTGCAAAAAAAGCAAAAGAAAAAGAAGAATTATTAAAACAAGCACAGGTATTTGAATCATTTTTATTTAATGAAACACCAAAGGTAAAAAAAGATACTCAAAAAGAAGTAAAGATTCTTGAGAAAGGACTTTTAAACCTAAAAGATACATCTTATAAGTCTATTGATAGACTTATGAAAAGTATTTCTAAAAAATATAGCATCACTCCACTTGAATTGCATAATCAATTCAAAGAAAAGCATGGGTCAATTCCTGATGACTGGATAAAACATCAAAAAGAAGAAGTAGATACTAGCGATTGGAGAGATGAATATGTACCAAATGATGTAGAGTCTGTAGATATTATTACACCAGAACCATTAGAAGCATCAAAAGGTATTGGTAGTAAATTAGTATCTAAAGAAGAAACTACAATTGACAAGTCTCTTCAAATTCTGGATCAACTTGTCACTGAAGAAGAAAAAATAAATGAATCTGAAACTGAAATTGCTCGTCTCAAACGTGAGATGGATCAACTTCGTAAGATGGTTAATGAATCCACTAGGATTGCTAGCTCTCAAGGTGGTGGAGGAGAAGTTCGCTTAGAATTTTTAGATGATGTTGATAGAGATTCTGCAAAGGTAGATGGAAATGTCCTTAAATGGGATTCTAGTGTTGGAACTCTTGGAAAATTTGTTGGTTCTGATTATATTGCATTTTCTGGATATGCTCAAACTACTGGCATATCAACAATATCACAAGGATTAATTGGAACACCAGATATTGACGTTGATATTATAACTGCAAACTCAGCAATTTTTTCTGGAAATGTTTCTGTTGCTGGCACTCTCACCTATGAAGATGTAACTAACATTGATTCAATTGGTTTAATTACTGCTAGAAGTGGAATCAATGTTGGAAGTGGTATAACTCTTGATCCTAATGGTGATATATCTGCAACAGGCATTACTAGTTTATCCAAACTTCATGTTGGTGTAGATACAGGATTTCATCAAGAAGATTTGGTGGTAACTGGAAATGCAAGAGTAACTGGCATCTTAACAATTGGCACAGGATCAATTGTTCTTGATCCAGATGCAAAACAACTTCGTGGTATTGAAGAGATTGTTATTGGTATTGCAAACACAATTTTACTTCATCAAGATAACAAAGGCGAGATTGAATTTACTGATTTTTCTGGAACTCAGAAATCAGTTGGAATTGGAACAACAGTATCAGTCAATACATCAGGTATAATTACTGCATCACAATTCTCAGGTTATAATCATCTAGTTGCTCCATATGGTCCTACAACAACCATCAATGTTCAGGTAGCAGCAAAGACATCTGCCCACAGATACTTTGGTACTGGAAGTGGTCAGGGGTATGTTTTAGATGGTATAGAATCTCCATTTCTTACACTTACACCAGGAAGAACATATCGTTTTTCTGGATCAGTTGGAGGTGGTCATCCATTCAGATTTTATCTTGATGCCGCAAAATCAACCCAATACAATACAGGTGTTACTGTAGGATCTGATTATGTTGAACTAGAGGTAACAGATAGTACACCAACAGTTTTACATTATCAATGTGCCTCTCATGGTTACATGGGGAATTCTGTACAGGTTAATTCAAGTAATTCAATCAATCTAAACAGTCAAGATGCATCATATTATCTAAACTATAATAATTTTACAAATACTCCAACTATACCAACCAATAATAATCAGTTAACAAATGGTGCTGGTTACATCACAAGTGCAAATGGTGGTAATGCTGATCAATTAGATGGTCAAGAGGGAACATATTACCTAAACTACAACAATTTTACAAATAAACCTACAATACCAACCAACAACAATGAGTTGACCAATGGTTCTGGATACATTACCACATCATTTACTAATACTAGCCAACTTACAAATGATGCTGGTTTTATTACTGGTGTGTCTACATTTTCTGGAAGTTATAATGATCTAACCAATACTCCTACAATCCCATCTAACAACAATGAGTTGACAAATGGGGCTGGTTACATTACTGGGGTGTCTACATTCTCTGGAAGTTATAATGATCTAACCAATACTCCTACAATACCATCTAATAACAATGAGTTAATTAATGGTGCTGGATTTATTACAAATAATGTAAGTGGAACTCTTACTGCAACAGCATTTAGTGGAGATGGTTCTGGTCTTACAAATGTGGGTATGGACACATCAAATGTGTCTGCAGATACTATAGTTGTAGTAGGTGTTGCAACTTTCCTTGGCAATGTCACAATTGGTGGTACTCTAACTTATGAAGATGTAACTGACATTGATTCTGTTGGTATCATTACTGCAAATCAGGGCATCAATATTACTGGTGGTGGTCTTCAGGTTGTTGGCATTGCCACATTTAGTAATGATATTAGACCAAATGGCAATGTCATAGGTGATGGATTAACTAATATTTTAGGTATCAATTCTATTACTGCCACATCATTTGTTGGTGATGGTTCAGGTCTTACCAATGTAGGTATGGACACTTCAAATGTGTCTTCTGATACTTTAGTAGTTACTGGAATATCAACACTTGGTGTTGTTACTGGTGCAACATCAATTCAGGCAACAACCTATTATGGTGACGGAAGCAAACTTACTGGTATTAGTGCTGGTGCAGGTGGCACTGACAATGTATCTTCTGATACTATTCAATCTGGTATCATAACTGCCACATCACAGTTCTATCCCCCCTCACTCACATCAGTTGAGAGAGATGGACTAACCTTTAATGTGGGAGCATTTATTTTCAATGAGACAGAAAATAAACTCCAGATGTATCTGGGTGGTAAATGGAAAAACCTAGCATTTGAATTGGATACATATTCAGTTGTTGGTTTATAAATAATAAAAACTCTTGTTTCTAATGAACGAAGATCTAAGAGACTGGTTTGGTTCTGGTCCAAAAGGTGGTAAAGGTGGTGGTGGTTGGGATCGCTACAACTCTAAAGGTGAACGTGTAGGTAAGTGTGCACGTGATGATAAAGATGGTGATGGAACTGCTGATGGTCCAAAACCAAAATGCTTATCTAATGAGAAAGCAGCAAAAATGTCAAAAAAAGAAAGGGCATCTGCAGTCAAAAGAAAAAGAGCAAAGGACCCAGTAGCAGACAGATCAGGGAAAGGAGGAAAACCCATCATGACTTCAAATAAAATTAAGGAAAGTTCATCACCAATGGTGAGACAAATTCTTGAAAAAATTGAATGTGAAAAAGAGTGGAGTCTTGTAGAGGAGAATAAACCCACTAACCCTGCACTTTGGTCTAAGTTTAAATCGCAAGCAAAAGCAAAGTTTGATGTATATCCATCTGCTTATGCTAATGGTTGGGCTGCCAAGAAGTATAAGGCAGCTGGTGGTGGATGGAAGTCTACTAAGTCTGAAGAAGTAGAAGTGAAAAATTATACTATTGAGGAAGCAATTGAAACAGTGAAATCTCGTACTGGTCAAGTATATGCAGTAGGATTTGTGTTCAGGGGCAAGTATATGATGGCAAAAGTATTCTTCCCAAGTCCTAAGAGACCTAGCAGGGATGAGGTACAAGCAGCACTAGACAAAATTTATCCTAGTTCTAGGTTGCAAAGATTTGATATGGCACATCTTGATTACTCTGACCCTTATATCAATATGCCTGTAAAAGAGGAAGTTGAAGAGATTGAAGAGAAGTCTGCTGCATGGCAACGTAAAGAAGGTAAGAACAAAGAAGGAGGATTAAATGAAAAAGGGCGTAAATCTTATGAAAGAGAGAATCCTGGCTCTGATCTTAAAGCACCTCAACCTGAAGGTGGACCTAGAAAAAGATCTTTCTGCGCCAGGATGAGTGGAAATAAAGGTCCTATGAAAGATGAGAAGGGTAGACCAACTCGTAAGGCTCTTGCCCTTAGAAAGTGGAAGTGTTGATGAAAGACTTTAAAGATTTTATACAGGAATCAGTCACCATTAATGGTGACTTCAATGGAACACTCAATGTAGGTGGTGATAATTCTGCTTCTCCAGAACAGCAGGTGGAAGAGAACTATAAGTATCTTGCAGACTTCGTTTGGATGGGTAGTATTTACAGAGTACAATTAGAACAGGCTGACTCAGTAAGACTTCCAACTAATCAGGAATTAGCAGAACAACTTCAAGGTGAATATCCTGGAGCAATTGTTCAAAGAGTATATCCAGTAGAACAAAAACCAACAGTGAAATTTGGTGATGTAAGAAGATATCACCCTGGTAAATTACAGTGGGAAAATTATGGCACAGTGGAATAAGAATATTCAGGAATACCTGAAAGATGGTAAGACTTTATTTGAAGTTTTTATATGTTCAGACCAGTTTGGAAACATCGGTGCTTGTGGAGGAAACACTCAGTTTGAACTGAATGTCTCTGCTGGTATTATGACAGAGATGGCCAATGTCCATAAGTTTGGTTCTGTAGTTACAACTAGTGCAACTTATGATACTGTATGGACAGAAGGTGGTCAGTATGAGTTTCCAGAAAATCCGGGTATTGTAACACTTGTATCTAGTGATGCTCAAGACAATCCATCAGGAACTGGTGCAGCAACTGTTGTTGTTGAGGGTCTTGATGGTAACTTTGATGAGATTCAAGAAACAATCACATTGAATGGTACTGTTGGAGTTGCTGGAACTTTAAGTTTCCTCAGAACTCATAGAATGTTTGTTGATACTGGAAATACCAATTCTGGTAATCTTACAGTATCAATTGGAAGTACAGTCACTTGTGCAATTGCTCCTGATATGGGTCAGTCACAGGTTGCTTTCTATACAGTTCCCAGAGGTAAGAGTGCATTCTTAAAACAGTTTACAGCAACTCAGAATAAGAACCAAGAAAACTCTATGAGGTTATTCCAAAGAAAACCTAATGGTGTTAATAGACCATATAGAGTTGTAACTGAACTAAATTTATATGGAAGTAATATGATTAAACCATATAGTTTCCCAGTATTCTTTAGTGAGAAAACTGACTTAGAAGTTAGAGCATATACTGGATCAAACTGTTCTACATCAGCAATGTTTGATTTGCTCGTAGTTGACAATAGTGCATTAGGAATTACAACATGAGTAATGATGTTTATTTGGGTAATCCTCTTCTCAAGAAGGCGAATACCCCAATTGAGTTTACACAAGAGCAGATTGAAGAGTACATTAAGTGCAAAGAAGACCCTGTCTACTTTGCTAATAACCATGTCAAAATTGTGACCTTGGATGAGGGTCTACAACCATTCAAGACTTATGACTTTCAAAATAAATTAATCAATAATTTTCATAATAGCAGATTTAATATCTGTAAGATGCCAAGACAGACTGGTAAGTCTACTACTTGCGTATCTTATCTCTTACATTATGCTGTCTTTAATGACAGTGTTAATATTGGTATCCTAGCAAACAAAGCATCTACTGCAAGGGAACTGCTGGCAAGATTAGCTACAGCATATGAAAACTTGCCCAAGTGGATGCAGCAAGGTGTGTTAGTATGGAACAAGGGTAATATTGAGTTAGAAAATGGATCAAAGATACTGGCTGCTTCTACGTCTGCAAGTGCTGTCAGAGGCATGTCGTTTAACATTCTCTTCCTCGACGAATTTGCTTTCGTCCCAAACCATATTGCAGATGCCTTCTTTGCCTCTGTTTATCCTACTATTACTTCTGGTAAATCAACAAAAGTCATCATAGTCTCAACGCCTCATGGCATGAACCACTTCTACAGGATGTGGCATGATGCAGAGAAAGGGAAGAATGATTATATACCCACTGACGTTCACTGGTCAGAAGTACCAGGAAGAGATGATAAGTGGAAGCAACAAACAATTAAGAACACATCTGAACAGCAGTTCAAGATTGAGTTTGAGTGCGAGTTCTTAGGTTCTATTGATACACTGATTGCTCCTAGCAAACTAAAAACTCTTATCTATGATAATCCTATGACCAGAAATGCTGGTCTGGACATCTATGAGCAACCATTACAAGAGCATGATTATGTAATGACTGTTGACGTTGCAAGAGGTGTGGGAGAAGATTACTCTGCATTTGTTGTGGCAGACATTACAGAGTTTCCTCATAAGATTGTGGCAAAGTATAGGAATAATACTATTAAACCAATGCTGTTTCCAAATGTCATCTATGAAGTAGCAAAGAGTTATAACAGTGCATTCATTTTATGTGAGGTAAATGATATTGGTGACCAGGTTGCAAGTATAATTCAATATGATTTAGAGTATCAAAACTTATTGATGTGTTCTATGAGAGGTAGAGCAGGTCAAATTGTCGGACAGGGTTTCTCTGGCAATAAGACACAACTTGGTGTCAAGATGAGTAAGACTGTCAAGAAGGTTGGTTCTCTCAACCTCAAGACAATGATTGAAGAAGATAAACTTATCTTTAATGACTATGAAATTATTTCAGAATTAACTACATTTATCTCCAAACACAATTCATTTGAGGCAGAAGAAGGATGTAATGATGACCTTGCAATGTGTCTGGTCATCTATGCATGGTTGGTTGCTCAAGATTATTTTAAGGAATTAACTGACCAGGATATTAGAAAAAGATTATATGAGGAACAGAAGAACCAGATTGAGCAAGATATGGCACCATTTGGTTTCTTGAATGATGGTTTAGATGAAACTTCTTTTGTTGATAGTGAAGGAGATAGATGGTCTACTGCTGATGAGTATGGTACAACTGGTGGTGGTATGGATTATATGTGGAATTATAGATAATGGATTTAGATAAGCAAATCAAACTAGGTCATTTACTTTTGAATGATAGGAAATGTAGGGTTTGTGGTAAAACCAAAAACTTGATTGATGGATTTTATAGGACAAGGAAAGATAGAGGACCAGTAGCATCTTCATTTTCTCATGAATGTAAGGATTGCACCATTGAAAGAATTATGAAGACAAGAAAATGTAAAAATGATTGGACATATCCTGATTGGTAGTTATTCACTCCACATTTCCCCAGTCAAAACACTCAAAATCCTAAATATTTTGTAGTAAAACAGAGACTTTAAGGAGAAACATATGGCTACTCCTCAATTATCTCCAGGAGTATTAGTCAGGGAAGTTGACTTAACTGTTGGTAGAGCAGAGAACGTCCTTGATAATATTGGAGCAATTGCTGGTCCTTTCCCACTTGGACCTGTCAATGAGCCAATCACCATTGAGACACAGCAACAATTCTTGGACACATTTGGAAAACCAATGTCCACAGACAGACAGTATGAGTACTGGATGTCAGCAAATTCATTCCTCTCTTATGGTGGTATCCTTAAGGTTGTTAGGGTTGAAGGTTCAAATCTGAACAATGGTAATGCTGGTGTTAATCAAGCAGCAAATTCCACACTCAGAGTTGACAATTCTGATGACTATGAACTCAATCATAGCGACACATCTGAGTTCTACTATTCATCCAGAAACCCTGGTTCTTGGGCAAACAATCTGAAGGTTTGTGTTATTGATGACCAAGCAGACCAAATCCTCAGTGTTGGAACAACTAATCCAGGTTCTTTAGGTCTTGATGTAGGTTTGGGTATTACTGCTCAAAGATCAAACATCACCATTCCAGGTGATGGGTCAACCAGCACATTCAATGGCGTACTTAAAGGTATTATTACTGGTGTTACAACTGATAGCATTAGTGGTAATAGTTCAATTGATGTTAAAGTAACAGCAAGAGTTACTCCTGAAGTTCAGACATTCACTGGTATTGGGGCAACAACCACTTCTATCCAGGCAGAACCAAGTACCACAACTCTTTTTCTTGATGGCACTGCTGGTGTCACAACTGGTTCTATATTAGTTACCACTAATAATCGTAAGGGAACAGTTACTGGTTTTGGTACTACATCAGTTACTCTTGAAGTAGGTATTGCAAACACAATAACAGTTGGTTCTGCAGTTACCTTTGAATCTTTAACAGTAATACCAGGCACTGAAACTGAGATTGAGTATCAAAATTACAATCCATCAAACTCCTTTGATGTTGGTGATGCACTTTATATCAAAGATGTAAATGGAATTTCTACAGGATCAAATCCACAGGTTTCTGCTAAAGTAGATTGGTATGATAGTCAGACATTGGGTCTTGAAAATTCAACAGTATTCTGGAAGTCAATTGCTCCAAAACCTGTCTCTAACCAGTATGTAACTTCAAGAGATGGTGGTGGAGATGGTATCCACATTGTAGTTGTAGATGATGCTGGAGAGGTAACTGGTATTCAAGGTGCAATCCTTGAAAGATTTACCAGTCTGTCCAAAGCAAAAGATGCTACTGCTGATGGAGATAATCCAACTAGAACATATTACAAAGACTTTGTTGCACTGAATTCCAAGTTCATCTTTGCAGGTTATAGTCCTGCAAATGCATATGATACTTATTGGAAGACAATGCCTGTGGCAACTGGATTCTCAACTGGATTTACAGCCAATACAATTGGTGAGGGTCTATGGGGTCTAGATGCACAAGGTGTTCAGTATAGTGCAGTTGGTAACAACACATATACACTCACAGGTGGTGTTGATTACAACTCATCAGGTGGTATGAGTGCAGGATTGAGTGATCTCACTACTGCTTACAATAAGTTTGAGAATAAAGATGAAGTTGCTGTTGACTTCCTTCTGATGGGTCCTGGTCTTTCACAAAAGACAGAATCTCAAGCAAAAGCAAATCTTCTGGTATCTATTGCTGAAAGAAGAAAAGATTGTATTGCAACTATCTCTCCACATAGAGATGATGTTGTAAATGTTACTAATTCTGCTACACAGACAACCAATGTCCTTGGTTTCTATGCACCAATTAGTTCTTCTTCTTATGCTGTATTTGACTCAGGTTACAAATACACCTTTGATAGATTTAATAACACATTCAGATATATCCCATCTAATGGTGATACTGCTGGTCTGATGGTTAGGACAGCAATTGATGCTTATCCTTGGTTCTCACCTGCTGGTGTTCAGAGAGGTGTTCTTAACAATGCTGTTAAGATGGCATTTAATCCATCTAAAGATCAGAGAGATGCACTTTATGCATCAAGAATTAACTCTATCATTAACCAAAGAGGTTCAGGTATTGTTCTTTATGGTGATAAGACTGGTCTTGCATATGCTTCTGCCTTTGACAGAATCAATGTTAGAAGACTGTTCCTCACAGTTGAGCAAGCACTTGAAGGTGCAGCTAACTCACAACTCTTTGAACTCAATGATGCTAACACAAGAGCAAACTTTGTTAACATTGTTGAACCTTACTTGAGAGATGTTCAATCTAAGAGAGGTGTTTATGACTTCCTGGTTGTTTGTGATGAGACAAACAACACACCAGATCTCATTGACAACAATGAATTCAGGGCAGATATCTTCCTGAAGCCAACTAAATCAATCAACTTCATCACACTTACATTTGTTGCCACCAGAACTGGTGTTGATTTCCAAGAAGTTGTTGGTTCTGTTTGATTTTATTAAATAACAAAGGAGGATTAACCAATGGCAGAAACTAAGTCACTATCACAGTTTAAATCAAGATTGGCGGGTGGCGGTGCCCGCCCCAATCTATTTGAAGTATCAGTTCCCACCTTCCCTTCAGCAATCATTGATGCTTGGGGAAGTGGTGACCAATCAGAAAATGGCACCTTTAAATTTATGTGTAAGGCAGCACAACTTCCTGCTTCAACAATTGCAGAAGTTACTGTGCCTTTTAGAGGCAGAAACCTTAAGGTTGCTGGCGACAGAACCTTTGAACCTTGGACAGTCACAATCATCAATGATGAGGACTTCCAACTGAGAACAGCATTTGAAAGATGGATGAATGTATTGAGCAAGTTGGATGATGCAACTGGTGTCACCAACCCATCATCTTATATGACTGATGCTTATGTTCAGCAACTAGGTAGAGGAGATAGAAGATTCTCCACCACAAACAATGGTGGTCAGTCTTCAGTACTTAGAACTTACAAGTTCTATGACATCTTCCCAACTGAAGTTTCAGCAATTGACCTGAGCTATGACACAACAAATGACTATGAGACATTTGATGTAACGTTCCAGGTTCAGTACTTCACAGTAGGTAACTCCCTTGAATCTTCAGGGTCCTCAGCAGGTGAAGCTCTGATTGAGTGATAAATAACTAGACAGACGTCTAGATTAAATCATAATGGGCAGATTATTTGGATTCTCAATTGAAGATAATGAGAAGACACCACCCAGTGTAGTATCTCCGATCCCACCCTCTAATCAGGATGGATCGGAGCATTACGTAAGCACTGGGTTTTTTGGTAGCTATGTAGATATTGAAGGTGTCTATAAAAATGAAAATGACTTAATTAGAAGATACAGGTCAATGGCTCTGTATCCTGAGACAGATAGTGCCATTGAAGATATTGTAAATGAGGCAATTGTCTCAGATACTAATGATAGTCCAGTTAAAATTGAACTATCTAACTTAAAAGCAAGTGATAATATCAAGAAAAAAGTAAGAGAAGAGTTTTCTTATATCCTAGAGTTGCTTGATTTTGATAAGAAAGCACATGAGATTTTTAGAAACTGGTATATTGATGGCAGATTGTACTATAACAAAGTCATTGACCAGAAAAATCCACAGGCAGGTATTCAAGAACTGAGGTATATTGATGCCTCTAAGATGAAATATGTTCGTCAAATAAAAAAACAAGGCAAGGATAGTGTGCAAACTGCACAAAATCAATTGGCAGCAAGTGATAATACAGGTTATAACTTCCCAGATATTGAAGAATATTTTATCTATACACCTGGTCAGAAGAGTGGGACCAACTATGGTTCCAATAATTCTTCTGTAAAAGGCATTAAGATGACAAGAGATTCTGTCACTTATTGCACCTCTGGTCTGGTAGATAGAAATAAAGGTCTTACATTGTCCTGGTTGCATAAATCAATCAAACCACTCAATCAGTTGATGATGATTGAGGACTCATTGGTTATCTACAGATTGTCAAGAGCGCCAGAAAGAAGAATTTTCTACATCGATGTTGGTAATCTACCTAAGGTAAAAGCAGAACAATACCTGCGTGATGTGATGATGCGTTATAGAAACAAGCTTGTCTATGATGCAAACACTGGTGAGATTAGAGATGACAAGAAGTTCATGTCTATGATGGAAGACTTCTGGTTGCCTAGAAGAGAAGGTGGTAGAGGTACAGAAATTACTACACTTCCTGGTGGTCAGAACCTTGGTGAAATCACTGACATTAACTATTTCCAGAAGAAACTTTATAGAGCATTGAATGTTCCTGAGTCCAGACTACAAGGAGACACTGGTTTCTCTATGGGTCGTTCTTCTGAAATCCTGAGAGATGAAGTTAAGTTCTCCAAGTTTGTTGGTAGAATGAGAAAGAGATTCTCATCTATGTTCAATGACATGTTGAAGACTCAACTTCTTCTTAAAAATGTCATCACTCCTGAAGATTGGGAGTATATGGCAGACCACATTCAGTATGACTTTCTGTATGACAATCACTTTGCTGAACTTAAGGATGCAGAAATTCAAACTGAAAGAATCAACCTTGCTGCTCTTGCAGAACCATATGTTGGTAAGTACTATTCTGCTGACTATGTAAGAAGAAAAATCCTCAGACAAACTGATGAAGAAATTCTTGAGCAAGATGAACTCATTGAAAAAGAAATTGAAGCAGGTGTTATTCCTGACCCTGCATCAATTGACCCAATGACTGGTATGCCAATGGACCCTAATGCTCCTGCACCTGGCGAACCAGCTCAAGCAATGGCAGCTCCACCAACACCCAAAGACCCTGAAATCACACCTCCCAAAGGTGGGGATTTCTAAATAGCAAACGTAACATCATTATTAAACAATGGACGAACTTATGGATATGCTCGTCAGCAAAGACGAGAGTGCATCACAAATCAGTGATAAAATTAAAGACCTGCTCTTTGCAAAGAGTGCAGAAAATATTGAAAGCATTAGACCCAATGTGGCTGCATCAATTTTTGATGAACCAGAAGTTGAATCTGAACTTGAGCAAGAAGTTGAAGAGATTGAAGATGAGGGTGAATCTTCTGAAGAAGAGTAATACTAAATACACCTATAGGACTGTAACCTTATAATAATGACTGCTATTAGACCAGTAGGAATCAATTCTACATTAACAACCAGCGATTCAAGTCAACAAACATCAGCAATCTCTCAACAGTCTGACAATCTCAGAGTTGTTGCAGAAACTGCAGGTGTTTATGTGAATTATGGTGCTAACCCAATATCAACTAATGAGAATATCTATATTCCTGTTGGTGAGGGTGAAGATATTTCTCTTGGTCCAGTACAGTCAAACAGAGTTGTTGGTATTACCACTGGTACTACTACAATTATTGATTTCCCAGAGGGAACAGGTTGTCCCTTTGGAGTTGGTGATGCTGTAACACTTACAGCAAATCAATCTAATTTCAATTTCACTCATCAACTTGTACAGTCTGTTGATAATAGTGCAGGTGTTGGTGGTTACTTTAACACCAGAATGACAGTTAACTATAATTCTGCATCAGTAACTGATGTGTTTGATGCACAGCAGTTTGCAGAAATTAGAAAGTCAATCAAGGTATCTGTTAAAACAGAAACTGGCACTGGAAAAGCATACATCCAACAAGTACAAGTATCCTGAAAAAAATGAAACTAATCAGAGAAGAAATTGAAACAGTTGATTTTATCGTTGAAGAGAAGAACGGTAAAAAATCAATGTTTATTGAGGGCATCTTCCTGCAAGGAGAGATGCAAAACAGAAATGGTAGAATGTATCCAATGGGAGTCCTGAGAAAGGAAGTCCAAAGATACAATGAAAACCACATTCAAGCTGGTAGAGCTCTTGGAGAACTTGGACATCCAGATGGTCCGACAGTTAACTTGGATCGTGTCAGTCACAAAATTGTTTCACTCAGAGAAAGTGGAACAAACTTCATTGGTAAGGCAAAAATCCTTTCAACCCCAATGGGCAAGATTGCACAATCACTTATTGGTGAGGGTGTCAAACTGGGTGTTTCTTCTAGAGGAATTGGTTCCCTCAAAGCAACCAGAGAAGGAGTAAATATTGTTGGGGATGACTTTATGCTCTCCACTGCTGCTGATATTGTAGCAGACCCTTCTGCACCTGATGCATTTGTTGAAGGTATTATGGAAGGAAAAGAGTGGATTTGGGATGGTGGCATCCTAAGAGAATCCATGGCAGCAAAGACTTACAAGCAAATTAATACACTTGTAACTACTAAGCAACTTGATGAACAGAAGGCAAAACTGTTCAGTGACTTTCTCAACAACCTTTGAGTTGTTGACGTAGTTAAAAATACTAATTTATAAATAAATATAGATTAAAAAAGGTTAATCGGAGAGTTCAACAATGTCTCGTGACAATTTACAAGAAATGGAGCAATCTAAAACTGCTGTGAACGCGAGTGCAAAACCTGCAGAGGGGATGCAAAAACTTGCAGGTGGAGCAGTAGCAGGTCAAACTGGGTCTTATGAAGATCTGGGTGGACCTACTCCAGAAAACTACAAACCAGACAATGATTCTGCAAAGCTCAGAGAGCCTAAGATCAAGACTGTCAGTGATGTAGTCAACAGAGGTGCAAAAGCAGCAGACCCCATGAAGAAAATGGCCAAGGAAGAAATCGAATCCCAAGAGGAAGAGGTTCTTGAAGAGGACCAAGTTTCTGAAGAGGAAATTGTCGCAGAGGAAGAAACCATTGATGATGGTGTTGACATCGAAGAAGATGTCAATGCTCTTCTGGGTGGTGAAGAACTCTCAGAAGAATTCAGAGAAAAGGCAAAGGTTATCTTTGAAGCTGCTCTGAATTCCAAAGTAAAAGAAATCCAGGAAACCCTGGAAGTCCAGTATGAAGCAAAACTGGATGAAGAGAGAGAATCTCTTAAAGGTTCTCTCACTGAAAGAGTTGACTCATATCTTGAGTATGTCTGCGAAGAGTGGATGACTGAGAATGAGTTGGCTATTGACCATGGTCTTAAGACAGAAATGACAGAGTCCTTCCTTTCTGGAATGAAGGGACTCTTTGAAGAACATTATGTAACTATCCCTGAAGAAAAATATGATGTTCTTGAGAGCATGGTAGAAAAACTTGATGAAATGGAGACCAAACTCAATGAGCAGATTGATAAGAACATTGGCCTGAATAAGAGACTTGCTGAGTCCTCAGCTGATGTTATCCTCAATCAAATTTCTGAAGGTCTTGTAGAGACCCAGAAAGAAAAGCTTGCCTCACTTGCTGAAAGTGTGGAGTTTGAAAGTGAAGAAGAGTATCGTGAAAAACTGGAGACCCTGAAGGAGTCATACTTCTCAGGTAAGTCAGTTGCAAAATCTGAAGCACCACAAACCCTGTCTGAGGGTGTGGATTCAACACCAGCACCAATTGCTGGATCTATGGATGCATATCTGAGAACACTGGGTGCTTTCAAACAGTGAATTTTTAATTAATTCAAACCCCCTACAATTTCAACAAACGGTAATAGCAAATGTTTCAATCAGAACATCTGCAGGAAAAGTGGAGTCCACTTCTCGACTATGAAGGTCTTGATCCTATCAAAGATAGTCACAGAAGAAGCGTAACCGCAGTCCTGCTGGAAAACCAAGAAAAATTCCTCAGAGAGGAGCAAGCATTCAGTCAGGGTATCAACCTGATGGAAACCCCCACCAATGCTGCTAATGCAGCTGGTGCTTCAGGTGGTTTCTCTGGTTCCGCTGATGCTGCTGGTCCTGTTGCAGGTTTCGACCCTGTACTGATCTCTCTGATCAGACGCGCAATGCCTAACCTGGTTGCATATGACCTGGCTGGTGTTCAACCAATGAATGGTCCTACTGGACTTATCTTTGCAATGCGCTCACGCTACACCGATCAGGGTGGCAATGAGACCTTCTATGATGAAGTAGATACCGCATTCTCTGGTCAGGATGATGGCATGAACCTGACAGCAGGCATGTCTGATCCTGCTGTTGGTCTGGGTACAACTGCACAAGCAGATTCTAACCCTTCAATCCTGAACCCTGTTGGTTCTGCATCCTCCACTGGTTACAGTGTTGGTCAGGGCATGGTCACAGGTGACTCTGAGAACCTAGGCAATGGTGCTGGTGATCAGTTCAACCAGATGGCATTCTCTATTGAGAAAGTCACTGTAACTGCTAAGTCAAGAGCTCTGAAAGCAGAGTACTCCTTGGAACTTGCACAAGACCTGAAAGCAATTCATGGTCTGAATGCAGAAGCAGAACTTGCTAACATCCTCTCTACTGAGATCCTTGCTGAGATCAACAGAGAAGTCATCAGAACCATCTATAAGGTTGCTGAGCAAGGTGCTGTTTCCAACACTGCACAACCTGGTGTATTTGACCTTGACATTGACTCCAATGGCAGATGGTCTGTTGAGAAGTTCAAAGGTCTTCTTTTCCAAATCGAGAGAGATGCAAACGCAATTGCACAAAGAACTCGTAGAGGGAAGGGCAACATGGTCATGTGCTCTGCTGACGTAGCATCTGCACTGACTATGGCTGGTATCCTGGATTATACCCCTGCCCTGAATGCAAACCTGAATGTTGATGACACTGGCAACACCTTTGCTGGCACCATCAATGGTAAGTTCAGAGTTTACATTGACCCCTATGCTGCAAACCTGACCAGTGCTAATGCTGCTGGTGGTAATCAGTACTATGTTGTTGGTTATAAGGGTTCTTCCCCTTATGATGCAGGTCTATTCTACTGCCCATATGTTCCACTTCAGATGGTTCGTGCAGTTGGAGAGAACACCTTCCAGCCTAAAATTGGCTTCAAGACCAGATATGGTTTGGTTGCTAACCCATTTGCTGAAGGATCTAACCAAGGTCTGGGTAGACTTAGAATCAACTCTAACCGCTACTACAGAAGAGTTGCTGTTAAGAACCTCATGTGATTCAGATTCCATATCTGGAAACTTCAAGGGACCCTCTGGGTCCCTTTTTTATGCTTTGATAAATAGAAAAAAAGTTATCTTTGTAAGATGTCAAATATCTACGCTAATAATATTAATCCTAGGAGTGGCACCACTGTAACTTTTCCTCAGAACATCAAAGTTCTTGGAACAGCAACTTATGAGGATGTTGCTAATGTAGATTCCGTTGGCATTATTACTGCCAGAAGTGGTATTGTTATAAACACACAAAGTACTTCAGTAAATCCACTATCAGTTGGATCTAAAGGTGGCGGAACTAATGATGGTCATCTTGAAGGAGAAGGTCCAAAAATCAGTTTTCTTGCAACAAGGAGTGGTGATGGAGCAGTAGGGGGAGCAGCTTATATTCAACAAAAAGCAATAGGAGATTTAAGTTCTTCATATCCAGTTGATTTAGCATTTGGAGTTAGAAGATTTGGTTCCTCTTTTGAGGCAATGCGTATTCTTTCAACTGGTAGTATAGGTATCGGAACTGACACCCCAACTTCATTTGGACCAACTTTACAAGTTGCTGGAACAGACCCTGCATTATTGCTACAAGATACTGCAACTGCTGTTGATTATTTTGGAGTAAATGTTACATCTGGTATTACTCAACTTTGGTATGATGATGCTGCTGCCCTTACAATCAATACAGCAAGTGGAATATCAGGTTCTGGACTTGTAGAAAGACTTCGTTTAAATTCTGATGGTAAACTAATTCTTTCAGGCACTGCGAGAACAACTCCATTCATCTCTGGTGATGGTGGAATGTGTATTGAGCAAAATTATGCTGGTAATCTCAGAGCACTCTCAATCAGAAATAAAAACACTGATGCTGCTGCTGCCACATCAATGTGCTTTAGTTTGAATAGAAGTGGTGGTGATCAAGATTTTACAGCTGGAGAAATTAAATTAGAAAAAGAACAGGCATGGTCTACATCATCAGCAACAGTTGATGGCGCTATGACCTTTAGTACCATTTCAAATGGGACTATGGCAGAAAAACTTCGTATAACTGCTGCTGGTAACCTCATTCAGAAGTCAATATATTCTACGTATACAAATAATTCTGGCCTTCCCGCATCATCAACCAGAACACTTACAATTACAGGTCTTCAATATGGAACTGCGACTATCCATTTTGGAGGATCAGATGGTAATGCTCAATATGTTCACTTCAAAATTAATCTTGGAGGTATGATGTGGGCTAGTGGTAGTGGATATAATGCAGAAGTTTCAAGCACTGGTTATTCAGGTGGTTCCTATTCAGTTACTAAAAACAATACAAGTTATGTAATTCAAGTAAATTCAGGCACCAATCCATTGTACTATTCTTATACTTTTGAGTCAACATCATATACACCAGGTAACTATGCTACGATTGCTGAGAGTTGATAATTATAGAAAAAATTATCTGATGCAGGTCTCTGATAAATAATACATCACTGCCTTAGTGCCATGGCGTCTCATATCAAAAAAGTTATTTGTGGTAAAGAAGTTTATTATAAAGGTAGCAATCAGTGGACAGAAATGTTTACTGATAGAAAGCAATATAATAATGAATCAGATGCCAAAGAAGAACTTGCAAAATACTCTGGTGTAATAATTAATGAGTAAACAAGAACCACTATCTAGACAAATTAGTGAAGTAAATTTTCTTCAAGCTAATGGGTTTAGGTTCAATGTACAGAGAGCACCTAAGGTAGGTTTCTTTGGCAATGCTATTAATGTACCTGGTCTTGGTCTAGGTGTAGCAGAGCAGATGACTTACCTTAAGAATGTCTCACGTCCTGGTGAGGTTCTTGAGTTTAATGATTTAACTCTCAGATTTTTGATTGATGAAAATTTAACTAACTACCTTGAGATTCAAAAGTGGATGAGAGGTATTGGTTTTCCTGAAAGTCTTCAGGAGATATATGATTTCCAAAAAGAAGGTCCTATTGAAAATGAAGGTGGAGACCTAAACTTGTATTCTGATGGAACTTTGACTATACTGAATGGTATAAGTAAACCTCTATTCTCTGTACATTTCAAGGATATGTTTCCTATTGCATTATCTGATATTGACTTTGATGCCACAGTGACTGATGCAGAATATCTTTCTGCTGATGTTACCTTTAGATATTTAATTTACAACTTTGAACCATTTGAATGCTGCTAAATGATTGACCTTCCTACCCTACAAGAAATGTGGGAAAAGGATTCTGTTATTGACATTGACAACCTGCACACAGAGTCATTAAGAATTCCTGTCCTGCACTCCAAATATTTTGATACATATAATACTTTGCTTCTTTTGAGAAAGAAAGCAGAGCAACAAAGAAAAAACATTAGACATGAAAGGTATGAATACTTCTCTGGTAAAGCTGACCCAGAAGTATATGTAGAAAATCCCTTTCCTAAAAAGATAAGAGATAAAGATACAATGTCAAAGTATCTTGACGCAGATGAGAAATTATCTAACGTTTCTATGAAAATTGAATACTATGATGTGATGTTGAGATATATAGAAGAAATTTTGAAACAGATTACTAATCGAACTTACCAAATTAAGAACAGTATAGAATTCATGAGGTTTACTGCAGGGTTAGGTTAATGGATCAAGAAGGTTACTATCACATAGAATTACCTATAGAAGGTATTCGTCTTATTCACGCAGGTCTATCTCAAGCAGTTGAGAAATGGCCTGGTGGAGAACCTCAGGAACAAGAGGGACTTATTATGATGAGAGATAATTTTTACAGAATTATATTAGAACACAGATTTGAAAATGCTTAATAAATACTTATAGGTGAAGAACCTATATGTATGGCTGATGTAACTATTGAGAAGGTAAATGAAGTTTACCTAAGAATCACTACTGAACCACATATTGAGTATGAACTAAGGGATAGATTTACCTTTGAAGTACCCAATAAAAAATTCATGCCTCAGTACAGAAGTAGGCACTGGGATGGATTTGTTCATCTATTTAATTTAAAAACTAAGAGAATCTATGTGGGTCTCTTAGATAAGATTATTGCGTTCTGTGAGAATGCAGGTTATACATATCAATTTTTAAATAACAAATTCTATGGTCCTCCATTTGAAGTCAATGAGATGATTTCAGAGGAAGGTGTCAAGGACTATATGAGTTCTATCACTCACTTTGAACCAAGAGATTATCAAGTCAATGCTGTCTATGATGCTCTGAGGTACAATAGAAAACTTCTCATCTCACCTACTGGTTCTGGTAAGTCATTTATGATTTACACCATCACCAGATACTTTGTAGCAAAGGGATTAAAGATACTCCTTGTAGTTCCTACCACATCTCTTGTAGAGCAGATGTATAAGGACTTCCAACAATATGGTTGGGACCCAGAGAATCACTGTCACAGAATCTATGCTGGCAGGGAGAGAGTCAATACTAATGAGGTAACCATTACCACTTGGCAATCTGTCTATCAGTTGGATAGAAAGTTCTTTGAAGAGTATGATGTCATCATTGGTGATGAGGCACACTTGTTCAAGAGTAAGTCTCTTGTAGGTATCATGGATAAGTTACATCATGCCAAGTATAGATATGGATTCACAGGAACACTTGATGGCACACAGACCCATAAGTGGGTGTTAGAGGGACTGTTTGGTCCTTCTTATAAAGTGACACAAACTAAGAAATTGCAGGATGAAGGTCACCTTGCTACTCTTGACATTCAGTGTCTAGTCTTGAAGTACAAACCTAAGAAGTTTGATACTTATGAAGATGAGATACAGTATCTGATTGGTCATGAGAAGAGAAACAACTTCATCACTAATCTTGCTGACAGTCTATCTGGTAACTCACTTATCTTGTTCAGTAGGGTAGAAGCACATGGTGCTATTCTTTTCAACTTAATAAATAATAAGGTAAGTAAAGACAGAAGGGTGTTCTTTATCCATGGCGGTGTAGATGCAGAGGATAGGGAGCAAGTTAGAGAGATTACTGAGAATGAAAAGGATGCAATTATCGTTGCTTCATACGGAACCTTCAGTACAGGTATTAACATTAAAAACCTTCACAATGTTATATTTGCCTCTCCATCAAAATCTAGAGTTAGAAACCTCCAGAGTATTGGTAGAGTCCTCAGAAAAGGCAAAGACAAAGTAAGTGCTAAACTTTATGATATTGCAGATGATTTTACAATTAGGTCACGTAAAAACTATACATTAAATCACTTCATTGAAAGAGTGAAAATTTATGTTTCAGAGCAATTCAATTATGACATTATTACTATTGATATAAAAGACTAGAAAAGGAGTAAGGGTATGGGGATTGAAGACGATTTCTTTGCAACAATTAAATTGAAATGTGGTGATGAAATCTTTGCTAAGGTAGCAGCATCAGAGGAAGATGACAGGACTATGCTTCTTGTTTCTAATCCTATCTGTGTTGAAGAAGTTAGAACAAGAGGTAATGTTGCTGGGTATAAGTTTGAACCTTGGTTAAAGACATCATCAGAAGATTTATTTGTAATTAACTTAGAGGATGTTCTTACAATGTCTGAATCAGAGGACATTGAAATGATTGTCAATTATCAGGACTATGTAAGAAAGATTAATAAACAGAACTACTCTAAATTAGATAGAAAGATGGGTTACTTAGGTAATGTTCATGATACCAAAGAAGTCTTAGAGAAGTTATTTAATAATAGCTAATACCAATCCTTGAAAGGCAACAAACCTAGTCTACTATTGTTTCAGAGTTCTGTCAAGCACTTGTCATCATTAACTAATTCTGATATAATATAAGTATTCAAAATACATTTAATGTAACCTTGTAGGAACTCAATAATGCCAAAGTCCAGAAATCCAGAACATTATGTAAACAACAAGGAATTTTTGAATGCACTTGAAAACTATTTTGCTCAGGTAGAAAAAGCAAAATTAAATGATCAACCCAAACCAGTTATTCCAAGATACATTGGAGAGTGCTTTCTAAAGATTGCTAACCACCTATCATACAAGCCTAACTTTGTGAACTATATGTTCAAGGATGATATGATTTGTGATGGTATTGAAAACTGTGTCAGATATGTACACAACTTCAATCCTGAGAAATCTAAAAATCCTTTTGCTTACTTCACACAGATTATCTACTATGCTTTCCTGAGACGTATCTCTCAAGAGAAGAAGCAGTTAGAGATTAAGAACAAGATTCTTGAGAAGACTGATTTTGATGAGGTGTTTGATGCCAATGACCTTGACAGCAGCAACTTCTCTGAGTACAATAGCATCAAAGATGCTGTTCATCAAAAACTGAGAGGTAACTAATGCTTGGAAGTTTGGACCCAGAGGAAAGAGTTATGAGTGACATTCCCCCACATGACTGGACAAAGAACAAAGATGAATTCTTTGCTTGGGATGATAATGGAATCATGGATAAAGTTCAAGATGTTATTGAAACTCTTGATTGGAAAGAAGAAGATGATATTGTTGTAGAAATTGGTGGAACAGTTGTGTCTGGAATTCATCAAGGTGAGAACTACAATAAGAAGTGGGCAACACCTTATGGAGTTCGTAAGTATAATAAGGATGCTTTCATTGTTATCAGTAACAATTCTCGTAGAGACCTTACCAAATCACAACCCTTAGATAGAGAACACAAACCTCATCATGCATACACACCTGTTGAACCACAGGATATTGTTGTCAACATGGATGGTGGAGTTGGTGGTTCTTGGGAAGTTAAGGAAGAATAATGCGTGTAGCAATAATAACTGACACACACTATGGGGCAAGGAAAGGTTCTAAACTTTTTCATGACTACTTTGAGCAATTCTATAAGGATGTATTTTTTCCTACCTTAGATAAGGAAGGGATTGATACTGTTATCCATATGGGTGATGCATTTGATAGTAGAAAAGGTATTGAGTTCCAAGCATTAAAGTGGGCAAAGAGAGTTGTGTTTAGTCCTCTCAAAGAGAGGGGTATTAATATGCACTTGATGGTAGGCAATCATGATGCTTACTATAAGAATACTAATGAAGTCAATGCAGTAGACCTTCTACTGAAAGAGTATGATAATGTTAAGGTGTATTCTTCTCCTACAGAAGTTACTATTGGAAAACTCCCTATTCTTATCCTTCCTTGGATTAATAATGAGAACCAAGAAGAGACAACTAAACTTATCAGCAAAACAAAGTGCAAGGTTGCAATGGGACACCTTGAACTCAATGGATTCAAAGTCAACAGACAGATCGTTATGGACCACGGTCTTGACAGTGAACTCTTGGGGAGATTTGATAGAGTGTTCTCAGGACACTATCACACTAGGTCAGACAATGGAAAGATATTCTATCTTGGCAATCCCTATGAAATGTTCTGGAGTGATGTCAAAGATCCCAGAGGTTTCACTATATTTGATACTGAAACCTTAGAGCATCATCATATTAACAACCCTTATAGACTGTTCTATAACATCTACTATGAGGATACTGACCATCAGACATTCAATACCACTGAGTATGAGAATAAGATTGTCAAAGTAATTGTGAGGAAGAAAACTGACACTAAGAAGTTTGAGAAGTTTATTGACAAACTTTACACTTCTAATGTTGCTGACCTTAAGATTGTAGAGAACTTCCAACTCATTGAGTCTGAGGAGTTTGAAGCAGAAGAATCTGAGGACACAATGTCTATTCTGAGTAGATATATTGATGAATCTGAGACTGAGTTAAATAAAGCAGTAGTTCAGTCTTTGATTAGAGATATCTATCAAGAGGCGTGTGAGATGGTCTGATGTACATTATTACAGTTGCTGGTAAAGAAAAAGAAGGAGCATACTCTGTTGTTGATGACGATGGAGAGCAGGTCCTTTACATCTTTATGGAAGAGGATGATGCTGAAAGATATTCTATGCAACTGGAAGAGCTTGACTATCCTGAGATGAATGTGCTAGAAATAGAAGATGAGTTGATGATTAAAACCTGTGAGATGCATGACCACAGATATACCATTATTACACCTAATGACATTGTGATTCCACCTGATATAAAGCATGATTACATTTAAGACTATCTCTTGGCAAAACTTTTTAAGTACAGGTAACACACCAACTACTGTCAATCTAAATGATTCAGCAACTACTTTGATTATTGGTAGTAATGGTGCTGGCAAGTCAACCATCCTAGATGCGTTGACTTTTGTGCTGTATGGAAAATCATTTAGGAAAATTAATAAGGCTCAACTTATTAATACTGTCAATGAGAAAAATTGTTTTGTCAGTATTGAGTTTGATATTAACTCTACTGAGTGGAAAGTGGAGAGGGGTATCAAACCAAACATCTTTAAAATTTATAGGAATGGTGAACCACTAGACCAAAGTGCATCTGCTATTGACCAGCAAAAATGGTTAGAGCAGAATGTCTTGAAGATGAACTACAAGTCATTCACACAGATTGTTATTCTTGGTAGCAGCACCTTTGTTCCCTTTATGCAACTGCCTTCTAGCAGTCGTAGAGAAGTAGTAGAAGACCTGTTAGACATTAAGATCTTCTCTTCTATGAATGATCTAATTAAGTCAAAGATTAGATTGATTAGGGATGATGTTAAAACATTGAACTTAAAGAGAGATGCCATCAAAGATAAGGTGGAGATGCAGAAGAGTTTTATTGATAAGTTAGAGAAGGAAGGAAAAGATCTTATTGATGGGAAAGAAGAAGAGATTGAATCTTTGCAGCAAGAAGTGAGAGATGGGTTCTTGGGTGGTTCTAAACTAGAAGACCAACTACTTGTGAAACAAGAAGAGTTGAAAATATTTGAAGGGGCAAATAAAAGACTGAGGGAGTTTGGTAATATTAAGGGTAAGATGTCACAAAGAATTAATACTCTTGTAAAGGAACATAAATTCTTTTCAGATAATAGGGTTTGCCCTACCTGTAATCAAGACATTGAAGAAGATTTTCGTGTAAATAGAATTAGGGATTCTCAAGATAAAGCATCTGAATTGCAGCAGGGGTATGAAGAACTCCAACAGGCAATTAAAGAGGAAGAGTTGAGAGAGTCCTCATTTATTCAATTAACAGGAGAGGTAACAAAGTTACTTAATGGCATTACTCAAAACAATACTCATATCTCTGGGTGTCAGAAACAAGTCAAAAGACTGGAATCAGAAATTCAAACTATTACCAGCCAATTTGAAAACAGAAATTCTGAGCAGAGTAGATTAAATGAGTTAAGAGACAATCTTGAGGAAACCTATAGTAACCTTGCTACCAGGAAGGAAGATATAGCATATCACGACTTTTTATACACACTATTGAAAGATGGTGGAGTAAAGTCAAAGATTATCAAAAAGTATCTACCCCTAATCAATCAGCAAGTAAATAAGTATCTGCAATTGATGGACTTCTATATCAACTTTAAGTTGGATGAGGAGTTCTCTGAAACTGTGGAGTCTCCTATACATGAAGATTTTTCTTATGCTTCATTCAGTGAAGGAGAGAAGATGAGGATTGACTTGTCTCTCTTATTCACTTGGAGAGAAATAGCAAGAGTCAAGAACTCTGTCAATACAAATCTATTAATTATGGATGAAGTCTTTGACTCATCTCTTGATGGGTTTGGTACTGATGAGTTCCTTAAAATTATTAGGTACATCATTAGTGATGCCAATATCTTTGTCATCAGTCACAAGACTGGTATGGAAGATAAGTTTGAGGATGTGCTTAAGTTTGAAAAAGTTAAAGGTTTCAGCAGAAAATGTTAAGAATGTTTTACCTATATTAAAGTGCATTGCATTGATACATTCATTCATTAAAAAATTGAAATATGTGGGATTGCTGACTATATAGTGTGTGAATTGGAGATTTTTGTTTATGCACAATCTAGTTTCTCATAATGAACTTGCATCCTGGAAGTGGGATGAAAAATCAAAGACTGATGAAAAATACGATCAAGTATCCGATTACTTCCAATGCATTTCAGAGTGTGACATAGTAGATAACAACGCTAGGAGGTTTTGCAGACACATTCTAACTTCATAGAAACTAAACAAAACTAAAAGGAGATTATCTCACTGAAGACCCCTGCCATATATGGTGGGGGTTTAGTTCGTATGGGGATAAATATTGAAGAAAGAAAGAATTATTATGCTTTCTACTAAATATCGTCTTAGACTTGAGTTCATTTGTTCTAAAATTGCAAAGGGCGAAGAAGTAAACCTTGAGGATATGATTTGGGCTGATAAGTTGGCAAAATCTCATACATTAGCTAGAGATTGGTTGCGAAAAGCAAGACGTCAATCTTCCCAAAATATTGAAGAAGGTACTATAGATGATTTTATGAATAGGATGGGTCTAGGTGATCCAGATCCATCCAATCATAAGACAGGGTTTCATAGTGCTGATGATATGTTAGAATGGTTTCAGCAAGACAAACCTGATGATTGGAGGCAACGTGACTGAGATTAAAATTACTCCTCAAACATACATTGATATGAACAAGGAGTTTGAAGAAGATGATATTCCTTTTAGAATTGCTGTACCTACACAGGAAGCAATTGATAAATGGCAATCACAACCAGCACAACATTATCAGACACCACCAGCAGTAGATATGGTACAAGAAATGTGGGATAAAATTGGAGGAAGACCTAATGATTGATACTATTGTAGTTTATTCAAATGGTAGTCAAGAGTGTGAGAGGATTTGTATGCTTCTCAAATCTCTTGATGGAGAGTTTTTAGAGTACAGACTTAATAACCATTTCACTCAAAGAGCATTTGAGAATGAGTTTGGTGCTGAGGCAGGTTATCCACAGGTTGCTATTGGTGCAAATCATATTGGTAGTTTGAAAGAAACTTTACAGTGGATGAAGGCAAAGAACATAGTGTGACAGTTGGCAAACTGTCTGCCTCTGCACAAATTCTGGTTTGGATGCTGTAATATAGTCATATACAAAGCAAAGCAGCAATGGCAGTCAACTACGAAATCAAATCACAACTTGCCAAACTCCTTGCTACTGAGGACTTGGTGGTTGAGAATCGTAATGTTGAGACAGCACAGTTCAATGTTGAAACACGTGTGCTGACCCTTCCTATGTGGAAGCGTGCTAGTGGGACTGTTTATGACCTTCTGGTGGGTCATGAAGTAGGTCATGCTCTCTATACTCCTGATGATTGGAGTTGGGAGGATCGTATTCCTCAGCAGTTTGTGAATGTGACTGAGGATGCTCGCATTGAGAAACTGATGAAACGTCGCTATCCTGGTCTCTCCAAATCCTTCTACAATGGATATAAGGAGATGACAGATAATGACTTCTTTGAGATTGAAGGTCAAGATCTAAGTAAGATGAACCTTGCTGATCGCATCAACTTGTACTGTAAGATTGGTACTTTTGTTAATATTCCATTCTCTGATAAAGAGATGGAGTTTGTTGATATGGTTAAAGAAAGTGAGACATTTGGTGATGCAGTCCTAGTAGCAGAACTTCTTTATAAGTATTGTAAGGAACAGATTGATAACAATGAGAAATTAGAAGAATATCCTACACCTGATGGAAACAAGGGTGAAAGTGTTGATGCATCACAGCAGCAAATGCCAAAGGCAGAGAGTCAAGATTCTGAGAACTCAGAAAAATCTGAGGAGAAAGAAGATATGACTCATGAAGAAATGCTAGAAGAAGCAGAGCGTCGTGAGAATGAACTTGATGGTGCTCAATCAAAAGTTGATCCTCTTGAAGTTCAGACTGATGAGAGATTCAGTGAGGGTGCAAAAGATTTGGTTGGAAATACTGAAGGTGTTAGAGAGTTGGGATACTATGAAATTCCTAATTTTGATGTCAATAAGTATATAATTTCTAATGAGAAAGTTCATGAGGATTTGGATAACCACTGGAAGAAAGAACTAATTCCTCTTGAAGATACTTATGGTAACACTCATGCTGCTGATTTTGAATGGGTAGATGCTGAGTACAAGAAGTTCAAGAAGAATGCTCAGCGTGAAGTAAATTTTCTGGTAAAAGAGTTTGAATGTAAGAAGTCAGCAGATGCTTATGCACGTGCTGCTACTTCTAGGACTGGTGTTCTTGACTGTACCAAATTGCATACCTATAAGTACAATGAAGATCTATTTAAGAAAGTAACTACTCTTCCTGATGGTAAGAATCATGGTCTTATCTTCCTTCTTGATTGGTCTGGTTCTATGGCTGACTATATCCATGATACTGTCAAGCAGGTATTCAATCTAATTTGGTTCTGTAATAAGGCAAACATTCCATATGATCTGTATGCTTTCACCAACAGTTATCATGACACAGATAGACAACGTAATAATCTTGATTGGAAAGAAAATACCTTCTGGCTTTCTAATGACTTCTCTCTTTTGAACTTATTGTCTAGTAAGTGTAAGCAGAAAGATCTTGATAAGCAGATGTTGAGTGTCTGGAGAAGTGTATTTGGTATGAGAAACTATGCTAATTACAATATTCATCCTTCTTATAACTTGTCAGGAACTCCTTTGAATGAAGCAATTTGCTGTCTTCACCACATCATTCCTGAATTTAAGAAAAATAATAATCTTCAGAAGGTTCAGGTTCTTGTTTTGACAGATGGTGAGGCAAACTCTATGCCTGTTGCTAAGAAGTACTGGAGTTCTTACCATAAGCAATGGGATATAGGGACAGCACATGTCTATCCTGATATGTCTTATTTGCGTAATCGTAAAACTGGTATGACTTATAAATTTACTGGTGAATACTTCAAGTTTACAGAAGTATTTCTAAAAGATTTGCAAGCAACTTTCCCTGATACAAACTTTATTGGTCTTCGTATTGCTGCCAATAGAGATATCTATAGTTTTGTCAGAAGGTATACTATGCTTACTGATAAAATGATTAAAGGGATAAAGAAGGAAAAGTTTGTCAGTATTAGTAATAGTGGATATACCACTTACTTTGGTCTTGTTAGTCAGAGTCTTTCTAATGATGTTGAATTTGATGTTGAGGAAGGTGCTTCTAAAACTAAAATCAAAACAGCATTTGCTAAGAATTTGAAAGCAAAGTCTCTAAATAAAAAAGTTCTTAGTCAGTTTATGGATTTGGTCTGCTGACCAGTTGCCTAACTGTCCCATCCCACCCTCCTGAGGGGTGGAGATGCCCTATAATATCTTTGTTGACCACAGAACACACACTACAAAATCATGGCTCTTTCATCTGAATACATCATCTCTTCACTCACCAATCTTTATGGTTCTGAAGTAGTTGCTGCTGATGTACGTGCCTGGTGTGCCATGAATGGTACTACCTATCAGACTGTGACTAAAAAACTTGATGATTATAAAGTTGGTCGTGGTAAGTGGAATCTGACTGTGCAAGAGAAACTAGAACAAGACTATCAATCACTGCCAGCATTGCCTGCTGTTGAACAAAACCTTATCCCAGAGAAAGATGATACCTTCGTCAAGTTTGGTAATTTTAGTGACATTAAAAAGATTATTGGTTCCAATCTTTTCTATCCTACGTTCATTACAGGTCTTTCTGGTAATGGCAAAACTTTTCTTGTTGAGCAAGCTTGTTCTCAACTTAAGCGTGAGTTGATTCGTGTCAACATCACCATTGAAACTGATGAAGACGATCTTATTGGTGGTTTTCGTCTTATTAATGGTGAGACAGTTTGGCATAATGGTCCTGTCATTGAGGCTCTTGAGAGGGGAGCTGTTCTTCTTCTAGATGAAGTTGACCTGGCATCTAACAAGATTCTGTGTCTGCAATCTATTTTGGAAGGTAAGGGTATCTTCCTCAAAAAGATTGGTAGGTTTATCCAACCTAAGAATGGTTTCACTGTCATTGCTACTGCTAACACCAAGGGTAAAGGTTCTGAGGATGGAAGATTCATTGGTACAAATGTTCTGAATGAAGCATTCCTAGAACGTTTCTGTGTGACCTTTGAACAGTCCTATCCTACTGCTGCTACTGAGCAGAAAATTCTTGAGGGTATTGCTAAAGACCTTAATGTGGTTGCTCCTTCCTTCTGTAAGAACTTGGTTGATTGGGCAGACATCATTCGTAAGACTTTCTATGATGGTGGTATTGAGGATGTAATCAGCACACGTCGTCTGGTTCACATTATTCGTGCTTACAGTATTTTTGCTGATAAGGAGAAAGCAATTAAAGTGTGTATTAATCGCTTTGATGATGAGACCAAAGCATCATTCATTGAACTGTATGACAAAGTTGATGCTGACTTTGACATGTATGTTGACAATTCAACTGAAAGTTGATATGATTAACGCATGGTCTATGTTATATGATGAGATGAATGACCTTGATTGGGTGAGTGCAAATGGGGGGTTTGAATATACTCCTACTCCCTATGAAGTAAAAGCAGATGGGTTTAGTGTAAACATTAATGATGGGACAGAACATGACTGGGATGATTTTTGGAGTTCTATGAAAGACGACACAATTGAATTAAATATTGGCAACAGCCAACCTTGGAAATACAATGAAGAAGAGATTGTAAAAGAACTTCTTCATTATATTAGAGGAACCTATGGTCAGCATTACTCTGCTGGTGATGATAAAATCCAAACACTTGACTTGATTGAAGCGTGTGGTGATGGAGAAGCATTCTGCCGCTCCAACATCCTCAAGTATGCCTCTCGCTATGATAAGAAAGGTACTGCACGACGTGACATCATGAAGATTCTGCACTATGCTGTGCTTCTGATGCATTTCAATGATAAAAATGCCCAACGTGAAACTTACCCACAATGAATATGAAACTGTCTGAATCAACTGTTAATCTGCTCAAAAATTTCTCTTCTATCAACCAATCCATTCTGTTTAAACAGGGTAACAAACTGCGTAGCATTTCAGTGATGAAGAACATCCTGGTTGAAGCAGAGATTGCAGAAGAGTTCCCTAAGGATTTTGGTATCTATGACCTTAATCAATTTCTCAATGGTCTGTCTCTTCATTCTGCTCCTGATCTGGACTTTACTAGGGATGAGTTTGTTGTAATCAAAGAAGGCAAGATGCGTTCCAAGTATTTCTTTGCTGACCCAACTGTAATTGTATCTCCTCCTGAGAAAGAGATCACTCTTCCTACTGAAGATGTATGTTTTGAACTGTCATCTCAGCAACTGGAAAAATTGAAGAAAGCAGCATCTGTCTATCAACTCCCTGACATCTCTGTGATTGGTGAGAATGGTGTAATCAAATTGGTTGCACGTGATAAGAAGAATGATACTTCTAATGACTTCTCTATCATTGTTGGTGAAACTAACAGTGAGTTTGTTTTCAACTTCAAAGAAGAGAACCTGAAGATCATTCCTGGTTCTTATGATGTTGTTGTATCATCTAAACTCCTGTCACGCTTCACTAATAAGAATGTGAATGTGTGTTATTATATTGCCCTTGAACCTGACTCTACTTTTGAAGCATGACTAAATGGGAAGTGACCTATAGGATCCCTTCTACAGGGACCAAGTATCATAAAAAAATTGTTGAATGTCGTTACCAACATGAAGCATCTAAAATTGCTCAGGCAGAAATGCCTTCAGCTACAATTTGTGGGGGCGCCAGGCGCATCAATTGATATTCCTATGAGGGTTATAGGTAGTGCTCTTGTGATCACTGCCTATTTTATTGTCCTTCATGTGAGTGTAACAGTTGGTGTGCTTTTGCACTTTGTTGCAGACCTTATATCTGTGCCATACTTTGTAAGAACAAAATCATGGGATGTAGTTATTATGCTATCATTCCTATTAATGATATCTATGAGTAAATTGTTATGAGTGAAGAATTAGTTCCTCCCTATTGGAGATTGAATCGTATTGCTGAAGATCTTAAAGGTGAGGTCAAATATTACATTTGTAGTGATAAGACCACCACCCACAAGAAAATTGTGATAGAGTATGGTCATCAGAAAAAAGCAAAATGAACATCTTTGTAACTGATCCTGATCCCTGGCAGTCTGCTGTGGTTCTTCCTGACAAGCACATTGTCAAGATGCCCTTAGAGACCTGTCAGATGCTCTCCATTGTCTGCTCTGACAAGTGGGGGCATGGGTTTGGGACCATCCCTAAGGCAGATGGGCAACCATACAAGACCACCTCAGGTGCCTTCAGGAACCACCCCTGCACTAAATGGGCAAATGAGTTTGTAACCAACTGGCAGTGGTTGCTTGCCCATGGATTGGCATTATGTGAAGAATATACAGCAAGATATGGTAAGGTTCATACTTGTCATAATAGCCTACTTGCAGCAAAAGAAATCCTACCAACTGCAGATCCACAAGGTCGTAGTGGTAAAGAACCAACTCCTTTTATATTTGCAGGACCTGATGAGTTTAAGTTAGATACTTCAATATCTATCTTTGACAAATATAAGATGTATATTGCATCTAAACCATGGGTGTGTGATAATTATCTTCGTCTCCCCAGTCGTAAACCTAATTGGATCTAGTATGTCTGACTATCTTTATAATGAGAAATTGTTTTCGAAAAAAGAATTAGAATTTTTTTATAGTGTCATTAATAATGAAGAGAATTCTTGGGTAGATGGTTTAAATACTGTCTCAAGTAATGAGACTGAAGAAAAACTTAAATTAACAAAGAATAATTATGAACTTGAATCTCCATACTATGTAATTGATGGATTAAAAGATTCTTTGTTCTCTAAATTTGATCAAGTTAATGAATTTTACTACTTTACTTTAGCTAAAACTAGTGTAACACCTATTGTATCAAGAACTAAATCTGGATGTTATTATAGACCACATCATGATTCACCAAGAAATGGGCATTTTAGTACAACAGTATTTTTAAATGAACCAGATGAGTATGATGGAGGAGAATTGTGTCTTTGGATTAATGGTGAGGTAAAAAAATTCAAACCTCCAGCAGGTAGTACAGTTACATATAGGACTGGAATAAACCATATGGTCAATGAGGTTACTAGAGGGGAGAGAGATTCAATTATCTTCTGGACTAAAACAAAAATTAAAGATCAATTTTTGTTTGATCTTTATAGCAATCTCTTAAGAGCAAAAGAGTTGATGGATATGGATCAACCTGCTACACTAGAAGAAGCAACCAACTCTCCATCCTTTATTATTAGAAACTTGGTTGACCTGTTTGAAAGAAATCATTTGCAATTTGACAATGAGTCGTAATGAATTTGTTTGGGTTGAAAAGTATCGCCCAAAAACAATTGAAGAATGCATTCTCCCTGAGAACACTAAGCAAGCATTTATTGACTTCCTTGGTAAAGGAGAAGTGCCAAACCTGCTGCTGTCTGGACCACCTGGTTGTGGTAAAACCACAGTAGCAAAAGCACTATGTGAGCAACTAGGTGCTGACTATTATATTATCAATGGCTCTGATGAGGGTCGCTTTCTAGACACTGTACGTAATAATGCTAAGAACTTCGCTTCAACTGTATCGTTATCTTCTCAAGCAAAACACAAAGTCATCATCATTGATGAGGCAGATAACACCACCCCAGATGTACAACTCTGCCTTAGGGCGTTTACAGAGGAGTTTATTGGCAACTGCAGATTCATCTTCACCTGCAACTACAAAAACAAAATCATCCAACCCCTTCACTCCAGATGTGCAGTCATTGACTTCTCCATCAGAGGAAAGGAGAGACAGGAAGTTGCAGGACAGTTCTTTAAGCGTATCCAAGAAATCTTGGCTACAGAAAGTATTGAATATGATAACAAGGTCCTGGTAGAACTTATTCAGAAACACTTCCCTGATTGGAGACGTGTGTTGAATGAGTTGCAAAGATACTCAGTTAGTGGTAAAATTGATACAGGCATCCTGGCAGCATTTAGTAATGTAAAAACAGATGAACTATTCAAAAATCTCAGAGATAAAGACTTTTCTAAGGTCAGAAAGTGGGTCGTTGATAATTTGGACAATGATCCTACTGTACTTCTTAGGAGTGTGTATGATGCTGTTTATTCACACTTGGAAGGTTCTGGGATTGCTGCTGCTGTGCTTATTATTGCTAAGTATCAGTACCAATCTTCTTTCGTTGCTGACCAGGAAATAAATATGCTTGCTTGTTTAACTGAAATTATGGTGGAGTGTGAATTCAAATGAATGTAAAAGTATTTCGTATGTCTTCTGGTGAAGATGTAGTTGCAGAATTCCTTGAAGATAAGGATGAGAGTATCATTGTCATGAATGCAATTGTGGCATTCAATCAAGGAAATGGACAACTTGGGTTTGCTCCTTATGCTCCTCTCTTGAAAAGAGATGAGAAGGAACTGGAAATTAACAAGAAGTGGATTGTTTACATTGCTAATGTTAATGATGAACTGATTGAAAAGTATGAGGAGATGTTTTCTCCAATTAAAACTGCTAGCAAGAAACTTATCCTGTGAAGTCACATAAAACACCTCTTCGTTATCCTGGAGGCAAGTCACGTGCTTGCAAAAAAATTGATCCCTACATCCCTGAACTCAGAAATTATGGTGAGTTTAGGGAACCTTTTATTGGGGGAGGCAGTGTTGCTATTCATGTAACTAAGAAGTATCCTACTATGAAGGTATGGGTCAATGATTTATATGAACCATTAGTAAATTTTTGGAAGCAACTTCAAAAAGATGGTTTTGCTATGAAGGATAAACTTACTGAGTTGAAGTATAGGAACTGTGATCCTAATACTGCTAAGGGATTGTTTCTCTCTTCAAAAGAGTATCTTGCAGAAGGTGGAGATGATGATTTCTGGAGAGCAATTTGTTTTTATGTTGTAAATAAATGTTCTTTCTCAGGACTGACTGAGAGTTCTTCATTCTCTAAAGCAGCATCTGAAGGTAACTTTTCATTGAGAGGTATCAATAAACTCCCTGGTTATACTAAAATAATTAAGAACTGGGAGATTACTAATCTCAGTTATGAAAAACTTCTAGATGAAGAGTCTGAAAGAAATGCCTTTGTGTACCTTGACCCACCATATGATATCAAGGATAATATCTATGGTAAGAAAGGTGATATGCATAAAGGATTTGATCATGATCTTTTTGCAAAGAACTGTAATGAATCTAACCTACATCAACTGATTAGTTACAACTCTGATCAACTAGTTAAAGATAGATTTACTGGTTGGAGTGCAGCAGAGTTTGATCACACATATACTATGCGTTCTGTTGGTGAGTATATGAGAGAACAAAAGAAGAGAAAGGAACTACTGCTTTTTAATTATGGAACTCAAGGATTGGCTTAACTCTATAAACTTTAATAAGGAAAACCTTATTAAAGAAAACCCCTATATCATTAAAGAGTACCCACCTTTTATTATCAACAAGTGCTTGTCAGGTCACTTGGATTGTGTGTTGTTTGCCAATGAAATGAATAAGTATCATTTCCTAGATAAAGATATGCAATATAATTTTTATCTAAATATATTGAGAAAGAGGAAGAGATTCTCTCCTTGGCTTAGAAAGGATAAAGTATCAGACTTAGACTATGTAAAACAATACTATGGTTATAGTAATGAAAAGGCATTGCAAGTACTGAAAATTCTATCTCATGAGCAAATTGAATTTATCAAACAAAGACTTGACACTGGTGGAACGAAATGACTCAAACAACTGAACCTCAGGTTAATTGGTCTCAGGATCAAATGGTTGAGATTAAATTAAATGAACCTGATGATTTTCTTAAGGTTAGAGAGACACTGACAAGAATTGGTGTTGCTTCTAGAAAAGAAAAGAAACTATATCAGTCTTGTCATATTCTTCACAAACAAGGCAAATACTTTATTGTCCATTTCAAAGAACTCTTTGCACTTGATGGCAAGTATGCTAATCTAACCATCAATGATGTTCAGAGAAGAAATCGTATTACTAGACTTCTAGCAGACTGGGGTCTGATCACTATTGTCAGTGATGACTCCATTCTAGACATTGCTCCCCTTAACCAAATCAAAGTTCTGTCCTATAAAGATAAGAATGACTGGACTCTTGAGCAGAAATATAACATTGGTAAGAGGGGCAAGGTAGAGGAAACCACCTAAATATTACTGAGTCTTTCGTGCAGACTCTACGAATGTCGGAACAACCCTACAAAGTGGGTGGGTTTTTACCCTTCCACTTTTTTTCTTTTGTAGTATAATTAGTAATGTCAGATGCCTTTGGGTTTGACACTATTACACTTGCTTTTAAAGGAGAACTATGGGAAGCGCAGGATCTTTAAGACAGTATGGGTCGCACAACATTGAGAAGTTACTTGAACAAGTAACAAGAAATAGTATTGGGATGGATGACTATTTGTCAAATGTATTCAGTGGATTTCAAGAAACAAATTATCCACCATACAATTTGATTGAAATTAGTAATACAGAGTCAAGGTTGGAACTAGCTCTTGCAGGTTTCAAACAGGATGAAGTTAATGTCTACACAGAATATGGTAAGCTCGTTGTTAAGGGCAAGAAGAATCATAAGGAAGAGGAAACAACGTATGTTGTCCAGGGTTTGGCGCAACGCAACTTTGAGAGGTCTTGGACGCTCAGCGATGACACGGAAGTTAGATCAGTTACTTTTGAGGATGGGTTACTAAGAGTGGAACTGCAAAAGGTAGTTCCTGAGAAGCACACCAGAAAAGATTGGTTCTGATATGCTAACTAATTTCTGATGCGGTTGATACCAAAGTGTATCATAGTGATACACTTTTTCTATATAATTATGTAATCTATTAGGAGGCATCAATGAACTTCACTACCACTGCCTTAGCAGCTGGCACTCTAATGACTATTTTTATTGGAGTTCCCATTACTACATTTGTTTCTTAGCACATGGAAATCTTAGCAACCCTTGCCATTTTTGGAGCAGTAATGAGTGGAGCATTTGCACTAACACCTAAAAAGTGAATACTAAATATAACTGAATATCGTCGTCGCTGACGGAGGGGTAACTGGCACAATCCAGTTGACACCCCTCCTTTTTTATTCTATAATCTAAGAAGGGAATTTTTAAAACAATGAGTGTACAATTATTGCTGCTGAAGTCTGGTGAAGATGTTGTTGCTGATATCCAGGAAATGGTAGTTGAAGAAAAGGTTGTGGGGTATTATCTTAAATACCCTTGCAGAGCTCAACTTGTAACTCCTAACAACACAGAAGATACTACTATTGGTGCCAAGATTCAATTGACACCTTGGATGCCTTTGGCAAAAGACAAAGTCATTCCTGTTGTATCTGATTGGGTAGTTACAATTGCTAACCCTGTTGGTCAACTTGAAAAAATGTATTTGGAAGGCGTAGAAAAGTATGAAGAACGAGAACGTCAAGCTCCTGGTCCTGACCAGTGATTGTATTCTAATCTCTCAGATTGATGAGGTTCCCACAGAACTTGGAGAACCTGATTGTAAATTGACAGAACCATTTGTATTTCATCCAGATGGAACTATGACACCTTGGTTGGTGGATGTGACTAGTCAAAATGTTTTTATGATGTCTTCTGACAAAATCTTGACACTAGCAGAACCCAATAGTAAACTGATGGAGAAGTATGAGAATCTGGTGAAGGAATGAGGTTTTATACTAATGTCCAGATGGTTGGAAACAATATTCTGGTACGTGGCATTGATAATGGTGAGAGGGTTATGTTCAAGGAAGAGTTCTCACCAACTCTGTTTGTTAAGTCAAATAAAGAATCAAAGTATAAAACCCTTGAAGGTGAGAATGTAGAACCCATCAAACCTGGTACTATCAGGGATTGTAGAGAGTTCTACAAGAAGTATGAAGATGTGGATGGTTTCAAGATTTATGGGAATGATAGATTTATCTTCCAATACATCTCTGAGAAGTATCCTGATGATGAGATTAAGTTTGATATTAAGAAAATTAATCTTGTGACCATTGATATTGAGGTTCAGGCAGAACAAGGTTTCCCTGACCCAGAATCCTGCTCAGAGGAGTTGTTGACTATCTCTATGCAGGATTATTCTACGAAGAAGATTACTACCTGGGGTAGGAAACCATATCAACCTACACAGGATAATGTAACTTACTATCATTATGATGATGAGATTGCTATGCTCAACTCATTCATCTATCATTGGAACAAAAATCCACCTGAAGTTGTTACTGGTTGGAACTGTCGCCTGTATGATATCCCTTATATCTGTGGCAGGATTGATAGGATTATGGGAACAAAGAAGATGAAACTTCTTTCTCCCTGGGGTCTGATTACCCAAGAAGAAATCTATATCAATGGTAGGAAGTTCAATGTCTTTGATATTGCTGGCGTCACTACACTTGATTATCTAGAACTGTATAAGAAATTTACCTATACAAACCAAGAGTCATATAGACTGGATTACATTGCTCAGGTAGAACTTGGTCAAAAGAAACTGGACCACAGTGAGTTTGATACCTTTAAAGATTTTTACAGAGGCAACTGGAAGAAGTTTGTTGACTACAACATTGTTGACGTGGAACTGGTTGACAGGTTGGAAGACAAGATGAAACTCATTGAGTTGGCACTGACTATGGCATATGACGCTAAGGTCAACTTTGTGGATGTGATGTATCAGGTTAGGATGTGGGATACTATCATCTACAACTATCTCAAAAAGAGAAACATTGTGGTTCCTCAAAAGGATAAGTCAGACAAGAGTGAGAAGTTTGCTGGTGCCTATGTGAAGGAACCCAAACCAGGGGTCTATGACTATGTGGTGTCCTTTGACCTTAACTCCCTGTACCCCCACCTGATGATGCAGTACAACATCTCTCCTGAGACCCTGATGGAGGAGAAGCATCCCTCTGCCACCATTGACAGGATTCTGAACCAGGAGGTGACCTTTGAGATGTATAAGGACTATGCAGTGTGTGCTAATGGTGCTATGTTTAGGAAGGACATCAAGGGGTTTATGCCTGAACTGATGGAAAAGATGTATAAAGATAGAAAGGTCTTCAAAGGTAAGATGCTTAAATCTAAGCAGATGTTGGTTGACATTGAAGCAGAAATCAAGAAGAGAGGATTGTAATGGGTTACTTAATTGGTGGAGCAGGTGAAGGACCAGAGAAGGAGATTGTTGCTTCTGAGAACACTGGTCTTAGTCAACTGACTGACCAACAACTTCTGAGACTGAAAGACCAGACTGTAAAGGATATTGCAAAGTTCAATAACTTCCAGATGGCAAGAAAGATTGCTCTTAACTCTTGCTATGGTGCTATTGGTAATCAATATTTCAGGTACTATAAGTTAGCAAATGCTGAAGCAATCACTCTTTCAGGGCAAGTTTCTATCAGATGGATTGAATCTAAGGTTAATGGATATCTAAATAACCTATTACAAACAGAGAACGTAGATTATGTCGTCGCATCTGACACTGACTCAATCTATCTTAACCTTGGACCTCTTGTTAATAAATTTCTTGCTGCTAAGTCTGGCGACAAAGCAGCAGTTGTGGGGTTACTTGACAAGGTCTGTCAAGACAAACTCGAACCGTTCATTGAGAAAAGTTACCAAGAGTTGGCATCGTATGTCAATGCATACTCACAAAAAATGCAAATGAAGCGTGAGAACATTGCAGACAGGGGTATTTGGACAGCAAAGAAAAGATATATCTTGAATGTATGGGACAGTGAAGGAGTTAGATATGAAGAACCCAAGTTAAAGATTATGGGTATTGAGGCAGTTAAATCATCTACACCTGCACCTTGCAGAACAATGATTAAGGATGCTCTCAAACTAATGATGAATGGAACAGAAGATGAAGTAATTGATTTTATTGAAGACTCTAGACAGAAGTTCAATAAGATGCCACCAGAAGAGATTGCTTTTCCTAGAGGAGTATCTGATGTAAATAAACATAAGAGTTATTCAACCATCTATGGTAAGGGTTCTCCCATCCATGTTCGTGGGGCTCTTCTATATAATCATTATATTAAAGAGCAAGGATTGACAAACAAGTATTCTTATATCAATAATGGTGAGAAGATTAAATTCATTTATCTCAGGAAACCAAACATCATTAGAGAAAATGTAATTTCATTCATCTCAGAGTTTCCTAGAGAGACTGGTCTTGACAAGTACATTGATTATGACCTACAATTCCACAAAGCCTTCCTTGACCCACTAAAGGTCATCCTTGATGCTATTGGATGGCATGTTGAGAAAACTGTAAACCTTGATTCGTTTTTTGCCTGATGGACTTCTTAAAAGATATTGTAAAAGAGATTGGTGATGACTATACCCAACTTGCCTCAGACATCGACGACACAGAAACCTATGTGGACACGGGTTCTTACATCTTTAATTCACTTTGCTCAGGTAGCATATTTGGTGGTGTTTCTGGGAATAAGATTACTGCCATTGCTGGTGAGTCTTCTACTGGGAAGACTTTCTTTAGTCTCGCTGTGGTTAAGAATTTTCTGGATAGTAATCCTGATGGTTACTGTTTGTACTTTGACACTGAGGCAGCAGTTAACAAGTCTCTTCTTCAAAGTCGTGGAATTGACCTTGCCAGACTTGTTGTTGTCAATGTAGTCACCATTGAGGAGTTTAGGACTAAGGCATTGAAGGCAGTTGATATATACTCAAAAACCAACGCAGAGGATCGCAGACCTTGCATGTTTGTGCTAGACTCTCTTGGTATGCTTTCCACAGAGAAAGAGATTCGTGATGCTCTTGATGATAAGCAGGTTAGAGACATGACCAAATCTCAACTTGTTAAAGGTGCATTTAGAATGCTCACTTTAAAACTTGGTCAAGCAAACATCCCCATGATAGTAACCAATCACACCTATGACGTCATCGGATCATACGTTCCCACCAAAGAGATGGGCGGAGGCAGTGGTCTCAAGTATGCAGCAAGTACAATCATTTATCTCAGCAAAAAGAAAGAAAAAGATGGAACAGAAGTCGTTGGCAATCTTATTAAAGCTAAGACAGCAAAGTCGCGTCTGAGTAAAGAGAATAAGCAAGTGACAGTTCGTCTCTACTATGATGAGAGAGGACTAGACAAATACTATGGTCTGCTAGAACTTGGAGAACTAGGTGGTCTCTGGAAGAATGTGGCAGGCAGGTATGAGATTGATGGTAAGAAGGTTTATGCCAAGGCAATCCTGAAAGACCCTGAAACATACTTCACTCCTGAGGTGATGGAAAAACTAGACACAATTGCAAGGAAAGAATTTAGTTATGGAGAAAGTTGAGTTTCTTGTTCTCAGGAACCTATTACATAATGAGGAGTATTTAAGGAAAGTAATTCCATTCATCAAACCTGAATTCTTTGAAGACTACAATCAAAAGGTAGTCTTTGAGGAGATTGTTGACTTTGTAAATCAATACAATGAGAGACCTACTAAAGAAGTCTTGAGTATTGAATTACAAAAAAGAAATGATATCAACGAGAATAGTTTCAGAGAAATTGCTCAACTCATTGGTGCATTAGATGAGTTTCCAGCAGAGTATGAATGGTTGCTTGATACCACAGAGAAGTGGTGTAAAGATAGGTCTATATATCTGGCATTGATTGAGTCAATTCAGATTGCAGATGGTGGTAGCAAGGAGAAAACTCCTGATGCTATTCCATCTATTTTGTCTGATGCACTTGCTGTAAGTTTTGATAACCATGTTGGTCATGATTATCTTTTAGACTACGAAGAAAGGTATGAGTCTTACCACAGAAAAGAGAATAGAATTCCCTTTGACTTGGAATACTTTAACAAGATTACAAAAGGTGGTCTTCCTAATAAGACACTCAATATCGCTCTTGCTGGGACTGGTGTTGGCAAGTCTTTGTTTATGTGTCATATGGCTTCTTCTGTTCTTCTTACTGGTAAGAACGTATTGTATATTACTATGGAGATGGCTGAGGAGAAGATTGCAGAAAGGATTGACGCCAACCTTTTGAATGTAAATATTCAAGACATAGGTGAACTTCCTAAACAGACTTTTGAGAAGAAGGTAACAAACCTCGCACAAAAGACACAAGGAACACTTATCATCAAAGAATACCCAACTGCAAGTGCTCATAGTGGACATTTTACAGCACTTCTTAATGAACTTGCACTTAAGAAGTCATTTAGACCTGACATTATTTTCATTGATTACCTTAATATTTGTGCTTCCTCTAGGTATAGGGGAGGCAGCAATGTTAATTCATATACAGTTATTAAGTCTATTGCTGAAGAACTTAGAGGGATGGCTTGTGAAGCAAACGTCCCTATCGTTTCTGCCACGCAGACCACTCGTTCTGGTTTTGGTAGCTCTGATGTTGAGCTTACTGATACAAGTGAGTCCTTTGGTCTCCCTGCTACTGCTGATCTTATGTTTGCCCTTATTTCTACTGAAGAGCTCGAATCCTTGGGACAGATACTTGTGAAACAATTGAAGAATAGATATAATGATGTGAATATCTTTAAAAGATTTGTGGTAGGTATTGACAGAGCAAAGATGAGACTGCATGACTGTGAGCAAGTAGCACAGGATGACCTTCTTGACAATAAGAAGGAAGAGGAGTATAGTTATGATGAAAAACCAAAGAAGTCATTTGATGGATTTAAATTCTAATGGGACTTACTAATAAAAAGTTACAAACACAAATTGCTAAGATAGAAGCTCCTCATTATTTTGAAGTCAGAGACTCAACAGGTGAAAGGGTGTGTCATTGTGGTTCTGAAAGAGATGCTATTGCAGCATGTGAAAGAAACTGGGCATATGATTACACATATGTGAAAGTATATTTT
>WLWH01000043.1_pt1 | contig 102876 bp, 123 predicted proteins | sample 6712741 | NCBI WGS metagenome assembly WLWH01 (sample SAMN12718694, study PRJNA515312) | sponge metagenome | isolation source: marine sponge | host: Mycale hentscheli | place: New Zealand: South Island, Marlborough, Capsize Point | collected 2003-05-01 | reverse complement strand
TCTTATCGTTTGGGTATGAGACCCTGGATCTGTGTGGCATATTCCGCACCAGTAGCTGCAGCGAGTGCAGTATTCCTAGTCTATCCTTTCGGTCAAGGTTCTTTCTCCGACGCGATGCCCCTGGGTATCTCTGGTACATTCAACTACATGTTGGTCTTCCAAGCAGAACATAACATCCTGATGCACCCCTTCCACATGTTGGGAGTTGCTGGTGTCTTCGGTGGTTCACTCTTCTCGGCAATGCATGGTTCACTCGTTACTTCTTCTTTGGTTCGTGAAACGACCGAGCAAGAGTCACAGAACTATGGTTACAAGTTCGGACAAGAGGAAGAGACCTATAACATCGTCGCAGCCCATGGTTACTTCGGTCGTTTGATCTTCCAATACGCTTCTTTCAACAACTCTAGAAGTCTTCACTTCTTCCTGGCAGCTTGGCCTGTTGTAGGTATCTGGTTCACCGCCCTCGGCGTTTCGACCATGGCCTTCAACCTCAATGGTTTCAACTTCAACCAGTCTATTGTTGATGGACAGTCCCGTGTTATTAACACCTGGGCAGACGTTCTGAACAGAGCTGGACTTGGTATGGAGGTAATGCACGAGAGAAATGCGCATAATTTTCCACTTGACCTGGCAGCAGCCGAGTCTACACCTGTAGCACTCCAAGCTCCTTCCATCGGTTGATATAACACCTAATACGTGTTACAATAAGAGGGGCTTCGGTCCCTCTTTTTCTTTATTCATTAATGTAAAGTTTTATTATGATTGAACTTTTAACTTACTATGTGATCGGTGGAGCCCTACTAGTCGGAGCTCCTGTTGTGTTTTTCCTTATCGCTTTTATGCCAGCCCTTCAGAATACGAAAGGTCGTATGGTTGGATATAAGGATCGGAAAATGTATGGTGACATCTCTTCTTATGAGAACTCACCCACAGATCAAACAAAATTCTTTTTGGAATTAAACTAATCTATACTAAAAATAATGACAACAACTACACTTTCACCTCCTAGGAGGGGGTGGTTCGATCTTTTAGACGACTGGTTAAAAAGAGACAGATTTGTATTCATAGGATGGTCCGGTGTTCTTCTTCTACCTACTGCTTACCTTGCAATTGGGGGCTGGCTTACTGGCACGACTTTCGTTACGAGCTGGTATACCCATGGACTCGCTAGTTCCTATCTGGAGGGTGCTAATTTTCTTACGGCAGCTGTTAGTACTCCAGCTGATGCTATGGGTCATTCTCTTCTTCTCCTCTGGGGTCCAGAGGCTCAAGGGGATTTCGTCCGATGGTGTCAACTGGGGGGACTCTGGGCCTTCGTTGCTCTCCACGGTGCATTTGCCCTCATTGGTTTCATGCTTCGACAGTTTGAAATCTCTCGTCTCGTAGGTATTAGACCATACAATGCTATTGCGTTTTCTGGGCCTATCGCTGTTTTTGTCAGTGTGTTTCTCATCTATCCTCTCGGACAGTCCAGTTGGTTCTTTGCACCGTCGTTTGGTGTGTCTGCGATATTCCGCTTTCTACTCTTCCTACAGGGTTTCCATAACTGGACGCTCAACCCTTTCCATATGATGGGGGTTGCTGGTATCCTAGGTGGTGCACTTTTATCGGCAATTCACGGAGTCACAGTTGAAAACACACTTTATGAGGACGGGGATCAAGCAAACACCTTTAAGGGATTTGATAGTACACAAGAGGAGGAAACTTACTCTATGGTCACTGCAAACCGATTCTGGTCGCAAATCTTCGGTATTGCGTTTTCTAACAAGCGCTGGCTTCATTTTTTCATGTTGTTTGTGCCTGTTATGGGTCTTTGGACATCCAGTATTGGCATTATTGGTCTTGCTCTCAACCTTCGTGCTTACGATTTCGTGAGTCAGGAGATTAGAGCGGCAGAAGATCCGGAATGGGAAAATTTCTACACGAAGAACATACTTTTAAATGAAGGCTTGAGAGCATGGTTAGCACCTGCTGATCAACCACATGAAAATTTCGTTTTTCCAGATGAGGTGCTTCCCAGAGGCAATGCTCTGTAACTTTTTAGGGGTTAAAATATTATAATGTATAAATACTTTTGACCCCCATAAAAGTATGTAATGCCTAGAGGAACCCCTAGTAAAACGCCTGGTCGTCAAAGTCGTAAGATTGGTGGCGACCTTCGTATTGATATACCACAATACAAGATGTATCACAATGCTAAACACAGAGCAAAGAAGAAGGGTATTAAGTTTGAGATAGAGATGGAGGATATTACTATTCCTACCACTTGTCCTTTACTTGGTATCCCTATTCTCCTAGACACTGGAGACAAAAGATCTCCATACAATCCGTCACTAGATCAAATTGTTCCTGGGAAAGGATATACACTTGATAATATACAGGTTATATCTTCAAGGGCTAACTGGTTGAAGGCAGATGCCACACTTACAGAACTCAAAACACTTGTAGAAAATCTGGAGAACCTTTAATAAGGACTCTCGTTATTAAAACTTTCACCCTAACCTTTAATAAGACATGATCAAATCACTCTTCACTTTTATGTTTGCTGCATTGATGTGGGTTCAAGTACCTCAATGGAAAGATGATTGGTCTAAGTGTTCAGTAGATGTACCAGACACAGCATGTCATTGGTACATCACAGCACCCGATAACACCTTTGGTGAAGGATTTAGTTGGGCGAATGCCCCTTGGTTCAGTGCTGAAGGTCTCCTTGACATTGGAGAACTTCACGACACCATGACATCACTTCAGATAAATAGTTAAAGAATTGTCTGATACGACTAGTAGAATGAAGAATTTTAAACAATTCATGTCAGAGTCAGTCAATATCTCTGGTGACTTTAACGGAAACCTATACATCAACTCTCAAGACCAACAACCTCAAGAGGAAGTTGGTGAGAGTTATGTTGCTGATATAACTTGGCAAAATAACATATACCGACTTGAGATGGTAACAAAGACTGGGTTACCATCAAAACAGGAATTGGCTGAAAAACTTCAGAGTGAATATCCTGGTGCAATGGTTCAAAGCATTTATCCAGTAGAAGAGAAACGATTAAATATTCAAAACGCAAAGAGATATCATCCAGCAAAATTGGAGTGGATTGACTGATTATGGCACAGTGGAATAAACATACACAAGACTATCTCAATCAAGAGAGATCTCTATTTGAGGTATATAATATTGCGGATCATTGGGGAAACCAGACAGACTGGAGACCCAATTTTTCTAATAGTAATAGGTTAAAAGTTGCTCCATATCAGTCAGTTTTCTTTAACACCTTCCAATATGGTAAGGAGACTGATGTTTGGGATGAGAGTTTAGTTGGAGTTGGAGCAACTGCTACCTTTAATGCATCATCCAGTAATATAGTAATGGAAGTTGGATCTGCTGCTGGTAGTAAAGTAGTCAGACAAACCAAGAATGTAATGAGATACATTCCTGGTAGAAGTGCTAGTCTTACATTTGCAATTCGTCTTGATACTCCACAGGTCGGTATTCGTAGAAGGTTTGGATTGTTTGACGATAATAATGGAACTTATTTTGAAGATGATGGTGGGACATATGCTTATGTAATTCGTAGTAATACAACAGGTATTGTTAGTGAAAGAAGAGTAACCAGAGATGACTGGAATGGTGAGAAGTTTGATGGTAATGGATATACTGGTGTAACTGCTGATGCAACAAAACAGCAGATGATTTCCATCAACTATGAGTGGTATGGTGCTGGTATTGTTGAGTTTGCCTGGTTGATGCAGAACGAGACTATTCCGTCTCATACATTTGAGAACTCAAATAATTTGGATACTGTTTGGTGTTCTACTCCATTCCTACCAATTCGTGTTGAGATTGAGAATGTAACTGGTGTTGCTGGAACTCATTACATCTATCAGGGTTCTAATTCTCTGATTCAAGAAGGTGAACCAGAGAAACTTGGTATTCTTGAAAGTATTTCTAATCCAATTACTGGCACTACACTGTCAGCAGCAAATACTTTTTATCCAGTTTTAAGTTTAAGATTGAAAGATAGTCAGTTATCTGCTGTTGCTCTGATTAGATCTCTACAAGCAGCAACAAATGATAATACTAATGTTTATTGGAGATTAATTGAGAACCCAACATTAACTGGTGCAAGTTGGACAGATCATCCAGATGAAAACTCCTTTGCACAATATGACACAAGTGCTACTGCTACAACTGGTGGAAATATTGTCTTGAGTGGATTTACGATTGCTGGTGGTTCTTCTCTTGTGGAAGTTGATGATAAAGCAGCACTACAAATTGGTAGAAGTGGTATTGGAACGATCAGTGATATATACACACTTGCCTGTGCTTCTCCAAACACAAATAAAGCAGCACTTGCAGTATTGAACTGGATTGAACAAAGGTAATTAATTATGAATAACTTTGAAGTCTTTCTTTACTTTATATGCTTTGCTGCTATTGGTGGCGCTGCGTTTGCAATGATGTGGAGTAACATTCAATCTATTAATATAGAGATCAGTAAACCTCCTAAACCAAAGCATCCTGAAGCACCACAAGCAGGTGACGAACTGATGTATGTAGATCTAACCAGAGAAAAACTGGAAGATCTCTATAAGGACTAAACCACTTCCTAAACTTATAAATAATAGTAACAGTCAAACTGAGATTAAAGTTAATCTTGAATCTGGAGACAAATAATGGCACTAGCATCCACAGAAGTTACGACAAGTGCATATGTAAAGATTGGAGATAATGTATCTACAATTACTTTTCAATGTCAAAGTAACAATCCAGTTGTAATTAATTTTACAGCAGCAGATTCTGCTCCAACAGCAACGGATCCTGGCATTGTATATAAAGCATTTGAAGGTGAAATGAAAAAAACAGTGACAGATTTAACTCATGTCGGTAGTGCTGCATATGTTTGGGCAAAAGCACTTACTGGTGGTTCAGCAAAGGTTGTATATGAAGGCCCATAATGACATATCCATTTTTAGGATTAGGTTTTAATTCCTGGACAGAAAAATTTGGTAGAGAAGTTGTTGTATCTGGAATAGATTGCACTACTCTTCCATCAGGTCGTTATCTCGATTTAAGTGCAAAAAAATCTTTCGGTATTGGTGGTGAGGAAGCCACTCCAAGAGGTGTTTTTGTTGGAGATAGTGGAAATAAAATGTATATTACTGGTGAAGCTGGTGATGGTGTGGATCAATATTCACTTTCAACTGCATGGGATCCATCATCAGCATCTCATGACGGATTTAAAAGTATACCAGAATCTCCCCAGCCAAAAGATCTTTTCTTCAGTTCTGATGGAACAAGATTTTATGTACTTGATGATACCTACGATAGAGTAACTGAATATGGTATGAGCACTCCATGGGATATAACTTCAGGTGCAACTCATACCCATAATGAAGGATTTGGTTTTGGAAATAGAGATGATAATCCTACTGGATTGACATTTAGTTCTGATGGAGTCTATATGTTTGTTATGTCATCATATTTAAGATATATGAATAGATTTACGTTATCAACTCCTTGGGATACATCAACTGCGGGAGGTAGAGTTCAAAATGCCTTCCCTGCATCTCAAATTACTCAGACTGGACAAGAAACTGGAATTGCAATTAGTGATGATGGGACACGATTTGTAATTGTTCATGTTAATGGTGATGAAATTGAAGAGTATACACTTTCAACTCCATATGATATAACAACAACTACACATGTAGGATCTTTAAGTATTGCTTCAGATACTACTTTCCCATCTGGATGTTGTTGGGGTAATGACGGACAATACTTCTATGTTTCTAGTGCTAGTCCAACTGATACGGTCTTTAGATATGAAACTTGTTCAGGTGGAGCATACAAAATCCTTGGTAGACCTTAATTTATAAATAATAAACAAATGACATATCCATTTTTAGGATTAGGATTTGTATAAAGACTAAGTTATGAAATACACACAGGAGGGTTGACCCTCCTTTTTTTGTGAGTATAATTAGTATATGTAATTTTGTTTTTACATGGATCATTCAGTAACACTACAATATCCTGACGGTCGTGAGGAGAAGTTCACTTGTCCAGAGGATGAGTATATCCTAGACGTAGCAGAGGAGGCAGGATATGATCTCCCATATTCATGTAGGGCAGGTGCTTGTTCCTCATGTTGTGGAAAGATTGTTTCTGGAACTCTGGATCAGAGTGACCAATCCTTCCTAGATGATGAACAGATGGAAGCAGGGTTCGCTATGTTGTGTGTATCCTATCCAAGTTCTGATCTTGTCATTAAGGCAGAGGCAGAAGAGGACCTATACTAAAAGTGAAAACTCTTTATATTCATCCTCTAGATGAGACAAGTTGTCTAACACATGATGGGTACATTCAAATAGGAGTATTCAATCATTCACTACAGAAACATCTTGAATTGAATCCAACCATTGATTGGATTGAAACTTATTGGTATCCTGATATATTTTCAAACAGATACAAGAGAGCAAACTTTCAACAGACTGAAAAGAAGAATGAAGGTTCACCTAGAACCGACAATGCAGGAGATAGTCGTCCAAGAGACTTTCCTGATCAAGCACAAACTAGACTAGACAGAACGTTATGAAATTTCTATTCACACTACTTGCATCTCTATTCCTAGCTCTTCCAGCATGGGCAGTTGATGTAACCATGGGTTCAAATGGTAACCTAGTATTTGCACCCAATGAGATCACTATCTCAGCAGGTGAGACAGTTCACTTCATCAATGAATCACTACCTCCTCATAATATCATTGTAGAAGGTCGTGCAGACCTCTCCAGAGAAGCATTATTGTTTGCTCCTGGTGAATCACAAGACGTTTTGTTTGCCGATGTAGGAGACTATAATTTCTTCTGTGGTCCTCACCAAGGAGCGGGAATGACTGGAGTTGTTCACGTACAATAATGGAAAACTTTAATCAACCTGGATCAGATAAGATAGGATTCACTCCTGTATTTACAGATTTTGTAATTGAGTCACAACTACAAAATGTTGTGAACATATTGGGTGCTAAGATAGAACGTTGTCGTGTCTACAATAGTGATAACAGAGACAAGGTGTCACATAAAATTACCATCACATATGATGTTTGATACTCCAGAAGCACCCATCGAAGGTGAAGTTGATAAACATGGGTTTACAATTAAAGCCTCCATCACAGATGATGAGTTGATCCTTATGTGTATAAGGAATGCCCCTTGTGGAGCAGATCGTAAACAAGTATTGGCCCTTATTAAAAAGTACGAAGACAAAGTAAAATGAAAATCTTCCTAGACACAGCAGACACATACGCCATCAAAGATTACTTTGAGACTGGTCTCATTGATGGTGTCACAACTAACCCCACTCTCATTATGAAGAGTGGTCGTAACCCTGATGATGTATATCAAAAGATCAAAGATATTGGTGTCAAGGATATCAGTATGGAAGTGATGGGTAACTTTGTTGAGATGTATACAGAGGCATCACGACTCTCTCAAAAGTTTGGTGATGTAGTAACTATCAAAGTTCCTATGACCCGTGATGGTCTGAAGGTTTGTCATCAACTTTCTCAGGTTGATAAAGTGAGAGTGAATGTAACTCTTATCTTCTCAGCAGCACAGGCAGTTCTAGCAGCTAAGGCTGGTGCTACTTATGTGTCACCCTTTGTTGGTCGTTTGGATGATCAGTCCGTAGCAGGTCTAGAAGTGGTTCGTTCTATCTCTGAACTGTATCGTATCCATCGTATCCCTACACAGGTACTATCAGCTTCCATTCGTTCTGTACAGAGGGCTGTGAGGTCCTGGTATAATGGAGCAGAGGTGGTTACGATGCCTCCTAGTATCTTTGAACAGATGTATGATCACATTCTGACTGATAAGGGTCTTGAAATCTTTGAGAGAGATGCCGCTGGTATCAAACATGACTAAGGTGTATTCTGGAAAACCCCCTGAGTTGGAAGCTGGTTTTCAACCCCACCTTGAAGCAGTGTTCAAAGATAAGAAACAAGCAGAAGAATATGTCAAGACCTGGATGGAATTCTATCCAAAGATGGATGTAATATTCTGGACAGAAGAATAAATGTCACATCCCTGTTGAACTCGTAGTTCAATGGGGTTACACTATGTTTATTGGAAATCAACTATGAACGGATCACTAGAACCTGAGGATCGTATCCTTGAAGAACCATCCATCACAGAACAACTCTCAAAGTTGATTGATACACTTGGTTGGGAAACTGATGATGATGTTATAGTTGAAGTTGGTGGTACCGTTGTATCTGGTATTCATCAAGGTGAAGACTATAACAAGAAGTGGGCAACACCCTTTGGTGTTCGTAAGTACAACAAAGATGCTTTCATCATCATCAGTAATCAATCTCGTAGGGACTTGACTGGATCTCAACCCATGGACCGAGATCACAAACCTCATCACCCATACACTCCCCCATCTCTAAATATTTCTGAAGAGAAGAAAACAAAATGAGCTTCCCATTCAATCATGTTGTGCTTAAGGATCGTAAAGAAGTTTGGATCAAAGGTGGATACCCTGGATGTATGGCAGTACCTAGGTTAATGGAAAAGTTTTATCCTGGGTATGAGGCTAAGTTGGCTAAGAATGATTTCATTGAGAAACTCAAAAAAGATTATACTCTTAGGGCTACATTAGATGCCTGACCACAGTATCCGCCCCCTACTTGAACATGTAGGGGGTTTTACTATTACAATATTGATGTTTCTAGTTCCTATTTTAATTTTACTATGACTTTCCTTGTATTTTCTAAAGACGGGTGCCCTTACTGCACTAAGGTTGCACAGGCACTTAGGCTCGCTGAAATGAAGCATGTGATATATAAACTTAACCAAGACTACACTCGACAAGAATTTTACAAAACATTCGGGGAAGGTTCTACATTCCCTCAGGTGAGAGTTTTCACTGAGGAAGAAGGTGAGAAAACTATTGGTGGTTGTAGTGAAACGGTTAAGTACCTACGAGAAAACAAACTAATCTAATGGACAACACCTGGGAACTCCTGATCATTGTTGAGAAGACAATTGATGCCGCATTCCAAGGTAAGCAGATGATCAACATGTATGATTATCTGAAATCTATCAAAGCAACTAAGAGAGATGCTACTGAGTTTATTGACAGTTCTGTAGCCAAAGAACTTCAACTTTTGATTATAGATCTTGAAGATTATCTTGAAGGTGGTAATGATGAACAACATAAACAACTGAGAGAAGGGTATGGTCACCTAGGCAAACCTGAGGCCAGAAAGATAAAGGACTACCTTCTCTCTATACTGGAGGATGTATGGAAGTATGAGCAAGAAAAACGACCAGGAAGAAGGAGAAAAACTTCTAGATAAACAATTAACTGATATAGATAGAGGTGTTGAATTAATACTAAGAAATAAAAAGAAACAGGAAAAACCAAAAACTTTTCAGATTAAATTTGATAAGACGATATCACTCTTCAAGAGAGTGTATCACTTTAATGTCGATTTCGGATTCGATATAACAAAGAAACCTTAGGAGGTTAAGATGTTAGCAGTTACTCTCACATTTTCAGCATTGTTTTCGGTGATGTTCCTTGTGTTAGGAACAGTTCTCGGTTGGTTAGCTAAAGATTATGTACTACAAAGAGATTCTAAGTACATTCCACTTCACCCTGAGATGTTTGATGAGAATGGACAAGTTATACCTGATGAAGTGTTGGCTGTAAGATTTGAGAATGATATACTTGATCCTGATGATCCTTTGAACTAACCCAATAAATACGATATACTGAAACGAGAAAGTAAATTACTATGGCTACATCAACAAAACTTCCACCTAACGCTTTTGTGCATGAAATTCTTGCACATGTATCTAAACAAAAAAGTGTTGCAAAGAAAGTAGAAGCACTAAAAGAGTATCGTAATGATGCTCTGACTGCTATCCTTATTTGGAACTTTGATGAGACGGTACAGAGTCTCCTCCCTGAGGGTGAAGTTCCTTTCAATAAGAATGAAGTCCCTGTAGGAACCGATCATACCTCTCTGAGGAGGGAGTGGAAGAATCTCTACCACTTTATTAAGGGTGGTAATGACAAACTCTCCAAGACCCGTAGAGAGTCCATGTTCATTCAAATGTTGGAAGGTCTGCATCCAGAAGAGGCAGGTATCATTTGTTTGGTGAAGGATAAGAACCTTGGGACAAAATACAAACTGACCAAAGATCATGTAGCCAAAGCCTTTCCCGATATAGTATGGGGAGGTAGATCATAAATCCTATGAAAATCGTTCACGAAAACTGTGACCTTGAGAAGTATAACAACAACAAGTTACCAAACACAGCTTATGTGGTTACCTATAAGGTTGATGGTACTGAATGTAATGACATCACTATCTCACAGAAGAAGGTTGAGATCTTTGACCACTACTATGATAAGTACAAGAAAGATCTAATCAACATTGTTCAATCTAAAGGAACATCAAATCCAAAACTGTGGAAAGGAGTAGAGAAAGATGGGAAAGGGGTTTGATATTAACTTCGAAGGTCTTGACATGAACCAAGAAGGTGTTCAAGAACTTGTGAAGAAGTATAAGAAAATCAAGAAGTATCAGAAGTCTTCACTGTTTGCGGTGAAGACTATGGATGGTACAGAAGAGATCGTTTCTAAGATGGTAGAGGAAGCCCGTGAAGGAGGGTTCTGATCCTGTTGATGTCCTTAGGTTGATATCAGAACTTGAGGGCAGTTCTCAATTACTTAAACTGTTAGAATGTTACGATGACAAAGAGAAAATCGAACAAATCAAGAAGAAATATTACCGTATTTACTTCGACCTCAAACGATCCCTACGACAGGCATAAGTATAGGATGAGGTTTGGTGATACGGATAAAGCTATTATCTTTGATGACTATGAAACCATGAGAGTATTTTGGTTTCAACACGCAGGGATGAAAAGACCTTGTGTTATTGATGTAATCGATTAAACTTTGTTAAATAAATATTCGAAAGGTTAGTAGAATATGCTATCGACCAAGTACAGGCTTCGACTTGAGTTTATCTGTAAATGTATTGCTAATGGTGAGGAAGTAAAACTAGATGATATGGTTTGGGTACAGAAACTTGCTAAGGCAAATACATCTGCTAATGAGATGTTAAAGAAAGCAAGACGACAATCTTCTCAGGACATTGAGGAAGGTAGTACCGATGATTTTCTTAATAGGATGGGTTTAGGAGACCCCGATCCATCCAATCATAAAACGGGGTTCAGTAGTGCAGATGATATCAAGGACTGGTTTAAACAAGACAAACCTAAAGACTGGCGCCAGAGGGACTAATGCAATCAGTAATCTATTCGAATAAAAGTCAAGAGTGTGAGAGAGCTATCATGCTTCTTTCAAACGTTCATGAGGATTTTCATGAGTATATCCTAGATGAAGACTTTACTGACAAACAATTTCATGCAGAGTTTGGAGATACCGCAGAGTATCCACAAATTTCTATTGGACTGAAACACAGAGGTGGGTTGAAAGAAACCCTTCAGTTCATGAAAGATAACAATATGTTTTAACTCTGACATAAATAGTGTAGAAGTGTTATAATAACACTGTCGTTCATCTAGGAGACTAGACGCAAGTAAGTTGACTCGGAACGGAGCGTTCATCCTATGGTTGATTTCTTTTTATATACAACACTTAGTTGTCCAGATGCCGATAGCATTATGCTACGGATAAAGACTAATGAAAATCTTAATAATCAGGTTAGGATTGAGTTGGTGGAGGTTCTAAAAGAATCTACACCTGAGTGTCCATGGGACGCAAAAGGCAACTGAAGGAACGGGGCCTAAAAATCCAACTACTTCAGGAGTATCAAATGAAAGTCACGTATCGTGGTGTGTCGTATGACACAGTTGAGTATCAGAACAGACCCCAAGTTACCAAAACGGTAAAAGAAGTCTATCGTGGTATCAATCACACCGAAACTGTAAAAGTGGAGGTATCAAAATGAATGTACTTGCCATCGAGCAAAAAAAGATTCTCAAGAAGAAAGCTATCAAGGTAGCCCAACTTGAGTTGACAAAGAAAACACTTGTATGTTCTAACATCAAGTGATATAATTAAGGGAGGTAACACTCCCTTTTTTTAATGGAAAAAGATAAACTCAAACTAATAACCAGAAACCTAAGACTATTAGTAGATGCACTGGAGTCTGAAGTTTATTCTGATGTGAAGGCTTATACTGAACGAATGGAAGAGACACTTCCTCCACTCCCAGAATATGATGAGGTGTTTGAAGATGACGAATGAGGATTGGAGATATACAAACGAGAGGATGGAGTTGAGGTCAGTCTGTCTCGGAATTCTTCTAAATAAGTATGGTGGAGCAAGGATTGAAGAAGCCTCCTACTCAACTAAAGATATTTACGAATGCGTTGATACCTGGGTCAGTCAAGGGAATAAAATCTCTCATGGTATCGAACCTTATTTTAAGACTTATTTTTCTAACACTACTTAATGTATACCTTTACTAATTACGAAAGAGCTTTAAGACAATTTAGTATTCAAGTTGAATACATATGTGCAGCGGAAATGTCTGGTAAGATTGATTCTGAGGAAGCATACCAACGAATCAAGACACAACTTAAGACAGTCAAGAAAGTTAGAAAGTCTGTTAGAACAGGCGTACAATAAGAGTCATTCTGAATATCCAAACTTGATATTCTTTGTTCAATAATGTGAGTGGAAGAAACCTAATGGACCAATCAGAAAAGATGAAACCCGGAGCTAAGTTAGTATCGGTTACACCCGATGCTGAAAAACATATAGCATTCTGTGCTAGGGTGAGTAATCCAAACAACCAGGACAACGAAAAGTTTTCTGGCCTACTAAAGTATTGCATCAAGCATCAACACTGGAGTATTTTTGAACAAGCGTTCATGACTCTAGAGATCACAACAAATAGAGGTATCGCAGCACAGATTCTGCGTCACCGTTCGTTCACCTTCCAGGAGTTCTCACAGAGGTATGCCTCTACAAACTTCTTAGGTGAGATTGAACTACCTGAACTACGTCGTCAGGATGATAAGAATCGCCAGAACTCTATTGATGATCTAGATCCTGTATTAGTAGATAAACTTGAGAGACAGATGGTAACTCTCTTCAGTTCTGCCAACTCCCTGTATCAACAGATGTTAGAGGCAGGTGTGGCTAAGGAGTGTGCACGCTTTGTGTTGCCCCTTGCAACTCCAACAAAAATCTACATGACAGGATCAATTCGTAGTTGGTTGCACTATATTGATCTGAGATCTTCTAACGGAACTCAGAAAGAACATATGGATATTGCCAACAACTGTAAAGACATCTTCGTAGAACAGTTTCCGTCCATTGCAGAAGCGATGGATTGGGTGTAACATAAATATATCACTATTGAGGTAATCATGCCAACGTATCCCGTTATTAATCTAGAGACAAAAGAGAAAAAGACACTCAATATGACCATGAAAGCATATGATGAGTGGAGAAAGGAGAATCCCGGATGGGACAAGGATTGGTCAGAAGGATGTGCAGGACAGTCTACTGAGTTTAAGTGGACTGGTGAGGCTAAATCCAGTGGATGGAATGAGGTACTGGATAGAGCATCTAAACAACCAGGTGCTAACGTCAGTAAGAATCGTGATTACAGTTTTTAAAAAGTATGCCTAGAAAGAGTAAGTCCGGTATTGGTACGAACCCTGTTCCCTTCGGAACAAGTAACAGGGCAATGAAAAGAAAGAAACCAATCAACCTTGATTATATCAAGAAGATTGAACCTCTTACTGAGAATCAGGAGATTTTCTTTAAAGAGTATGGGAAGGATCAAAATCTTGTTGCCTATGGTGTTGCCGGTACAGGTAAAACCTTTATCACCCTCTACAACGCCTTGTTAGACGTTCTAGACCCTAGGACACCATATGATAAGATCTATATCGTCAGGTCTCTTGTGGCTACCCGAGAGATTGGGTTCCTTCCTGGTGATCATGAAGACAAATCATCTCTTTATCAGATTCCTTATAAGAACATGGTAAAATACATGTTCGAGATGCCAGATGACAATGCTTTTGAAATGTTGTATGCTAACTTGAAAGCACAAGGGACTATTTCTTTCTGGAGTACATCATTCATTCGTGGTACTACATTCGATAATTCTATTTTGATTATTGATGAGTTCCAGAACTTGAATTTTCATGAACTTGATAGTATAATCACTAGGATAGGTGAGAGTTCTAAGATTTTCTTCTGTGGAGATGCAACTCAGACTGACCTAACAAAGACATCCGAAAGGAATGGCATCGTTGATTTCATGAGAATCATCAACAGTATGCCATCCTTTGGGACTATTGAGTTCCAGCCTGAAGACATCTGTAGAAGTGGATTAGTCAAAGAATACATCATTGCAAAACACGAATTGGGTCTTTAATGTTTACACATAGTGATGTTGAGTTTTCTTCTGTTGACAGGGAAACTATTGATGGTGTTCGTTATTACAAAGCACCAGGTAATGAACAACTTGTGAGGATGCCTTCAATCACTTCAGTGATTAGTTGGAGGAATCGCGATAAGTTTAAATCCTGGAGAAAGAAAGTAGGTGAGGATGTTGCCAACAACATCACTCGTAAGGCCACACATCGTGGTACTGATGCACATACATTGATTGAAGAGTATCTGAATAACTCAGATATATTCTCTGATGTTCTCCCACTATCTCAGTTCTTATTCAAACAATCCAAACCTACATTGAATAGGATTGATAACATACTATGTCAGGAACAGGCACTCTATAGTTTTGAGTTAGGAATTGCTGGTTCTGTTGATTGTATTGCTGAGTTTGATGGTGAACTGTCTATCATCGACTTTAAGACTTCAGCTAAACCTAAACCACGAAAGTGGATTGAAGACTACTTTGTCCAGTGTGCAGCATACGCTTGTATGTTGTATGAGATGAAGGGTATAATGGTAAAAAAGTTTGTCATCATTATGACATGTGAAGATGGAGAAGTTGAAGTCTATGAAGAGTACGACAAGAGAAAGTATATTGAATTACTATCAGAATACGTTAGAGAATTTGTTCTCGCCAAACTTAAGGATTATGCCTAAAAAAGAAGACCAAAGTATTAACGAGATTCTTGAAAGTAAGTTCTACTGTTCTAGAACATTTACTGAAGAAATTGAAAGAATTGTTCTTGAAAACAAAGAGATGAAGTACGTTGATGCTATCGTGTTCTTCTGTGAAAAGAATAATGTAGAGGTTGAGTCTATTCCTAAGTTGGTATCAAAACCATTGAAGGAGAAACTCAAGTGTGAAGCGATGCAACTCAATCTATTGAAGAGAACGTCTCATGCTAAATTGCCAATTTGATTATGATTAATACATATGATTCCTTCCGTGACTCCTTATGAAGTGTATAAAACTTATTTGGGTATCTCCAGACACTTTACTACAGAGTCTTATGATTATATCAAGTATTGTGGTAAGGTAAGGTGTAGCCTGAATAGTTTTTACAAAAACAAACAAAGATTCTGGTTTGAGAAACTATCCAGAAAGTATGATGATGATGAAATAAAAGAACTATTCATCTCAAACTATTCATTGTCTGATGATAACTCTAAGATATGGATAGGTAACCTGGTAAGAGAGGGAGAGACTCTCTATAGTCAGTGGAAAAAACAACAACAGAGTATGACTTATCTTTTCCGTGAAGAGTCTACAAAACTCTTTGAAGATAAGAAAGTCGATGAGGTATTCGATTGTTCGAAAGGTCACCCAATCCTCCTCAAAAAATATCTCTGTAAGGAGTTATCACTTGAAACTCTCATCATATATGATAAAATATTTGGGTATAAGAACAACTTTGATAAGAGACTTAAAGACCCAGTGTGGGAATCCGTAAGTTCTAGGATGAAGAAGTATTCTTTGTTTCTAAATATCGATGTGTTCAAATACAAAAAAATACTAAAAGAGGTAATTTTCTAATGGCTCAAGATCAAAAAGAAGTTCTCAAAAACTTGAAATCTCAACAAGCAGGACTACAAAATACCTTAATGAAACTTCAACAAGACCTTGAAACTTGTAGAAATCAATATCTACAAGTTACTGGAGCTGTTGATGTTTTGTCCCAACTCTTAGAAGAAGTTACAGAAACAGAGGTTACAGAACAAGAATGAGCTTTTTTCAGTCAGAGATCATACAAAAAGAACTGAAAGATATTTCAGAACTTCAGGAAAAGATTTATGGAAAAGTTTGGATGTTTTCTTCCATGAGAAATGAAGAAAAACTTTCCCATATTGAATTGCTAGAAGAACTTCTAAACAAACAGAGAATTTTATATACTCGTATGACTCTGTCTGATGATCCTTCAGCAAAAGAGATGAAGGAGAGTATTCTAGTTCAAGCAAGACAACTCGGATTCCCACCAGATGTCGATCTGGCATATGTGTTCGGGAATATGACACAGATTATTGATAATATGAAACAGTCTCTAAGAGACTCCTGACTCTATGGGCTACCTAATCCCTAAAGCCAAAGGAACAAGCCAAATACAAACCCCATACAAATACAAATGTCGTTTTCTAATTTAAAGAAACAGTCTTCTCTTGGTAGTCTTACTGCCAAACTTGTAAAAGAAGTAGAGAAGCAAAATGGTGGTGGTGAAAAGAGTGGTCCTGATGACCGTCTCTGGAAACCAACCATGGATAAATCTGGTAATGGATACGCTGTTATCCGTTTCCTCCCTGCCCCTGACGGAGAAGATCTTCCATGGGCAAAACTGTTCTCACACGCCTTCCAAGGTCCTGGTGGGTGGTACATCGAGAACTCACTGACCACTATCGGACAGAAAGATCCTCTGGGTGAACTGAACCGTGAACTGTGGAATAGTGGTAGTGATTCGGACAAAGAAACTGTTCGTAAACAGAAACGTAAACTTTCTTTCTATGCAAACATCTATGTTGTAAAGGATCCAGCTAATCCTCAGAATGAGGGTAACGTATTCCTCTACAAATTCGGTAAGAAGATTTTTGATAAGATCATGGATGCAATGCAACCTGAGTTTCAAGATGAAGAAGCCATCAACCCATTTGATTTTTGGGAAGGTGCTAACTTTAAGTTGAAACTGAAAAAGGTTGCAGGTTATTGGAATTATGACTCTAGTGAGTTTGATCGCACTGGAGCTCTTCTAGATGATGATGAAGCTCTTGAAGCTATTTGGAATAAAGTATATTCTCTTACTGATATAGTTGCTCCAGATAAGTTCAAGTCTTATGATGACCTGAAAAAGAGACTGAATTCAGTCCTTGGTACCAAACAACGTTCAGCAGTAGAAGAAGAAACCGAGTATGACAACTACGCATCAACAGAACGGAAAAGAGTCTCAGAAGAGGACGTTCTCCGTAAACTTGAAAACTCAGCAAAGGCAGCAAAGTCTGTTGAGGAACCACCCACTCCTAGTGACAGTGGATCTGATGATGAAGACCCAATGTCATATTTTGCGAAGCTAGCTGATAGCTGAGGGAAATGCGACTTTTAGTTTCATAAAAGTCGAAAAAAAAACTCTGGTATTTTTTTACCCTCTTTACTTTTTTCAAACCACCAGAAATGGTGGTTTTTTAGTGCTTATTCATATAATCTGATATTGTCACCCTTAACAGTCTTATTATCAATGTATTGAGTACTTCCCTTTTTGTACGGCATGATTCTCTGCATGTCGTCAACAATTAAACCAAGATAGAAAGATTTCAGACAATAAATGTTTCTCTTATTGTCTTGTATACGTTCTTCAAATTGATAGTTTGTGACTTCGTTAGTGATACCACTCAATAATACTTCCTGACCTAAATCAGGATCATAGTAAGTGATTGAGTAGTTTTGTGCAACATGAATACCTTGATCAACTATGATAATGTTCTGTGAGTCACGAACTTGTTTTGTTTCATAATGATGAGTAGCATTGATATTCTCATCTGATCCGTACTTACTCGTCAGATAGTTTTCAAATGATTGTTGAGTTAGTGGCCACTCGTGTTCTAAATTTGTGATGTTATTAGATAACATAATGACCCAATCATAATCTGGGGTATCATATAAGTTGTTTGAGATTTGATCCGGTCTTTCGTCACCAACAATTTGATACTTGGTAAAGTGAGACAAGTCGTTAAAGATATCTGGTCTAATCTTTGCTCTCTTAAAGAGGTTCTTTGTCAGAACATAATCCGAGAAAGTTTTAGAACCAGGCAATCTACTGACATAATCAAAATTGGGTATATTGTCGAAGTAAGTTTTTGCCATTAGTAACCAGTTCCTCCAGCCGATTCTTGATCTGATTCATAAACTGGTGTAAGTTCACCAAAGCTCATTGACAGGGTATATTGAGTCATACTCCCATCACTATATGTTGAATATCTTCCACCGGGTGCATAGTCAACATCAAATGAAGTCATGGCACAGGGTTTGATCTTATTTAGGAAAGGATGTTCAGAACCACCGGAGAACATGTACTCTAATTTAAAGATATTGGGAGTATAGAGAAATAATTTCTCTTTTGTAATATGGGGATTCATATTCTTTTTAAAGAATCTAATAATTTTTCTAATATTGAGTGATTCTTCTTCATCTCTTGGTGTGAGAGTAAAGTTGAAACTGAAAGTTCTCAGTTCTGGTGACTCAAAGAGAAGTTCTAAGTTTGGGTTGATGATTTGACTAGTAGCCCTTGCTGTGATATTCTTACCAATAGCCTGACCAGCGAAGTACGCTTTCAGGAATTCCACATTACCACTTTCATTCAACAATCTTTTAGCATCACCAACGATACTACTTGCTGTAGATTTGAAACCTTGTCCGAGTCCTCCATTCACAATACCTTCAATACCCTTTCCTGCTGCAGTTGCAAGTGCTGCTTCGATAGCGTTGAGTTTATCTCCACCCCAACGTGTGGTTGATGTTTCTGTTAGGTTTGGTTGCATTGGTAGAGCAACTGTCCCTATATTAGGACCAAGTCTATCTCCACCAACTAGATCTTGATAGTTCGCAGCAGCAGTAGGTGCTTTATACTGGTGAGCTGCAATTTGAATATAGTCATATGCATCAGATGTGAATTGTGCTGATGGATATCTCAGAAAAGGTTCACTACTGGATTTTAAACTCTTAGCTGATGATCCACCAGCTGAAAGGAAATATGAATTTGCTGATTCGTAGAGTGAGTTTGGGTCACTAGTATCTACTGATTTTTTAGAACTTTTAGTATTACTTACTTCTGGTTGACTTCCGAAAGGATTTATATCAGTTACATTTACACCTTTATTGTCAACTTTCTTTCCTGTTTGTGGACTCGATAATCCGGGTGTTTTGACATCAAATAATGATGTAGTAGATTCATACCAATCTTTCTCTGAATTATAAGTAGATTTATCATTCAGAAGATCTGATCTATCCTTATAATATACAGGAACACCACTATTTTTAAATATTTTCTGAAACTCTTTTAAGGTTACAATATTACTTGAGTTTGATGAATTATAGTTTCTCCAAAACAGTTCACCATCATCAATCAATTCTAACTCATACCAACCTTTGTTCGTATTTGAAGAAGATGCTACCTGAACAGTCTTTACATACAAATCCATTGCACCAGTTTTTCTGTCTATTCTTTCTTCAACAGACATTTTATTCCAAATTCTAGTCCTGGTTACAATATTGGACATTGGCACTTCTAGTGGTTTAACTATTTAGTTTGATATATTGATATGGAATCGACCTCAAATCAGTTAATTCCAGAGGATAAACAAGATAGTACATACTTCCAACTTCCTCCCATGTATATTGTCTCGATTTACCCCAATGATAATTAATACCAGTAAATCCCCACTTATACAGTCCAGTACATGCAATTAGTGGATGAGCATCATATTCAATTCTTGGTGTCTTAGCAGTATAAATGAAAGTATAATATCTACCGGGAAGAGGAACTGCCTCAGGAGTATTTCCAATAGTTTCAAGAACTTCTAGAAAGAGTTCTTCTGGTCCATCATTGATATCAATACTATCAATAAGACCGTCTGTTCTTTTGTTGTCGCTTTTTAGGTACTCTTCTTGTTCCATGTTGGTTAATACCTAACTCGTCTTCTGTGATAATTCTGAACTCAACACCATTATCTTTGGCAAACTCAACAGCAGATCTCCACTTAGCCATGTTCTTCTCATATGTTTCAGTTTCATAAAGAAATGACTTAGTGACACGTTTACCTACTTTTGGTGGTTGTGTTTGTTTCTTTGGTTTGACTTCAATAATTTGTTTTTTTATTTTTCCACTTGAATCTTTGAATTCAATTAAGAAATCTGGATAGTACCTATGAACTCTACCATCGGTTGGTGAAACATAGGGTATACTAAACTCTTCTGATGCCCACTTTAATACATTTGGGTTAGTATCACACCATTTGCAAAAAAGTCTCTCCCACGATGACCTACAGATAATATTTGTTGAATTACCTTGATATTTTTGGGGGTTAGAGGGTTTATATAGAGATTTTACACTTTGACCCATATACATAGTATGATAGTCAAATTTATTTAGATGGCAGACCGAGTAAGGACATCAGATTTGAAGAGTAGATTTCTTCATCTTGCTCAAACATCTGTTTATACAGTCAAACTGCAACCACCTTCAGATGTAATTTCTTACTTGAATTCTAACGGATTCAATTATTTTTCTAGAGGTGATGATGTAGAACTCAGGTGCAAATCGACACTGCTTCCGGGTAATAATTTGCAGACTCATGAACAAGTGAATGACTACCAGGGAACCACAGAAAGGATGGCATATAGAAGAGACTTTGATAAAATTCAATTTGATTTTTATGTTGACGAGAGATATGATGTAGTTGAGATGTTTGATGGTTGGATTGAATATATCTCTGGTCAGACATTTGGTGATAAATCGCCATCAACTGGTTATAGAATGAATTACCCTTCAAAGTACAAAACAAACGTTGGTATTTCTAAATTTGAAAAAGATAAGTATCAGAGAACATATCAGCTAGACTATACGCTTGTGAATGCTTTTCCAATCTCAACAATGCCTATGAGTGTACAGTACACATCATCAGAAATACTTTCATATACTGTGATAATGGAGTATACTAAGTATACAAAAGAACGTCGTAAGCTATAATAAATAAACCACTAGATAATTTTATATAATGCCTTTACCCACAATTGCGACCCCAACATATGAGTTGGTATTGCCATCGACAAATAAGAAGATCAAATACAGACCTTTCCTTGTGAAGGAAGAGAAACTCCTTGTGTTGGCAATGGAGACTGAGGATACAAAACAGATCACCACAGCAATTAAATCTGTTATCAAAGCTTGTATTCAAACAAGGGGTATCAAGGTAGAGAACCTCCCTACTTTTGATATCGAATATCTCTTCCTCAACATTCGTGGTAAGTCTGTTGGAGAAGAAGTAGAAGTTAATATTGTAGCACCAGATGATGGTGTCACAAGAGTTCCTGTGACTATTAGTCTCGATGAGATCAAAGTCGTAAAGGATCCAAAACACGAGAAACAGATCAGAATCAATGATGATTTGATGATGGAGATGAAGTATCCATCACTTGATCAGTTTATTAAGAGTAACTTCGACTTCAACGAAAAAGCAGATCTAGATCAATCCTTTGAACTGATTGCTACTTGTATCGATAAGATCTACTCAGAGGATGAGGTTTGGTCTACTGATGACGTATCGAAGAAAGAAGTCATTGACTTTCTGGAACAGATGAATTCCTCTCAATTCAAAGACATTGAGAAGTTTTTCTCTACGATGCCAAAGTTGAGTCATGAACTTCAGGTAACAAATCCTAAGACTGGTGTTGAGAGTGTGGTTGTATTGGAGGGTTTGTCCAGTTTTTTCGGATAGGCACGATCCACATGGATCTTGAGAGTTATTATAGACTCAACTTCGCCTTAATGCAGTACCATAAATACTCATTGACGGAGATCGAAAATATGATGCCATGGGAACGTGATATCTACGTCATCCTTCTTCAGCAACACCTAGAGGAAGAAGAGGAAAAACGTAAACAAAGACAGAATGGCTAAACTGGCTCTATACGAAGAAAGAAAAGGAGAAGAATCTGTCGAGGAGAATATCGACAGATCAATTCTTGAGCTGCTTGGGTTAGAGGACGTTGTAGACTTTACATATTCAGAGTATAAGACACTTCTGAGAGAGAAGATAATTGCTGGTAGAATGCCAGGACAATCAGGAATGTCTAATGAGGATGTAGAAACCCTCACAGATGAATTTAAGAGAGTAAAGAGTAATACAGGTGTATTTGTAATTAAGACAAACAAACCATCAGATGTAGTTTCTGATGTCAGCTCCTCATCTCGTAGTAGACCATATGATGAGAGCAAAGCTTTACTCGTTCCTGAAAAGGAAGAGGATGAGGTTTCTAAGTATGCTCTGGTAACACTTCCAGATTCATTGAACAATATTGCTAAAGTTCTCCAGGATATGAATAATATCTTGGAAGTTCAGGTTGCGGTTGATGAGGATGATTTAGAGGCAAAGAAAGAACAAGATATTAAGGATCAGAGAGATGAAGAAGAAAAGGATGCGGAGAAGAAGAAAAAAGCTGATGTAAAATCACAAACACCTTCTATTCCAAAGATAGAGGTACCTTTCCTTGATAAGGTATTTGATTACTTCAAGAATATTGTTATTGGTGGTTTTGCAATCAAGGCACTAAAGTGGCTTCAGGATGAGAAGAACCAGAAATCTATCGATAATTTTATTTCATTCGTCACAGACCACGCACCATTGATTATTGGTGGTTTCTTGGGACTTATGCTTTTGCCAATTGTTCCAACCATACTTGGTGCAACAAAGGCAATCATTGATGTTATTCCTCTGGTGGCTGGTGCTATCAAATCATTAACACTAGCTCTTGTTCCACTTCTCCCTGGTTTGTTATTGGCTGGTGGTGCCATAAAAGCTACTGCTGCACTAAAGGCTCCGATGGAGCAAGGAATGGAGAACCAGAGAGTTAAGGATTATGGTGCAGATCAACTTGCTAAAGGAACCTTTACCACTAAGTTGAGAGATCAATTTGGTAGAATTGCAAGACCAGAAGATACTGACAGACTTCTCAGTGATGAAGAGAAGATGACAGCTCAACTTCTGAAGAATTATGATAATCAACTTAAAAAGATCAATAAACTCCAAGGTGAACTTAGCACTCTTGAAAGTCAGTTAGTACAACAAAAGGCTTATGGTAAGGCTGATCCAAGAACGATCAGAATGACCGAACAGAAGATAACAGATAAGAAACAACAAATAGCTACTTCTATTCAAACTCGTACTCAAATTGAACAAAGTATCAATATTGATGGTAAAGGATTTGAACAAATGCAGAGAGAATTTGAAGAATCTAATATTCTTACTCAAACAGGTTTGAGTAAAGAACTCTATCCTACCAGTGGAACTGGACCAGGAACGATTAGTGGTGTCCAGTCAAGAGGTGTAGGGAATAGTAGTATTGATGCCAAAGCAACAGCCGCTTTACCTCCAGAAGAATATGAAGAACTTATGAATCAGGTAGAGTCCATGGCTCCTGGTTCTGGTGGTGTCTTCTATGAAAAAGGTAAGACAGTTAAGTTCCCAGGAGTCGGTAGTGTTGTTGCCGGTATGGATGATGGTGAGAAAACTCTGAAGTATTATGATTCTCAGGGTTTCAGAGTCTCTGAAGATAATTTCAACAAGAGATATAAGAAGGTTACAGAGGATAGTCCACTCAAACCGGGTGAATCAAAACAAGAGGTAAAACCTTCTCCAACATCATCAAAGGAACCTCAGGAAGAGATGTCCTCTGCAGACAGAAAAGAGACTAAGGTGGAGAAACCATCTATGCAGAAACCACAAACAACTGCACCAAAACCACCAGGAACATCAACCATTACTGCTATTCCTATAACACCAAAAAGTGGTGGTAAAGGTTCGGGAAGTGGAGGAAATGGTGTGGAACTTCCCACCGTCCGAGCTTCTGATCCAAATAATGAAAACTTATTGATTACTAGAACAATCTATAACATCATTCAATAATGGCACTTCCAGCACTAGCGGGTATCGGTAAAGGATTGATGGGGGCTTCTAAGGGCCTGATGGGAGGTGGTGCCAAACAGGGTGGCAAAGCCATGGCTGGTAAGATGATAAAAGGTGGATCTGGTGAAGAACAGAAGGATAATAGAAATAATGTAGGAGTGGGAAGAAAGGTCTCCATTATCAAAAGACCAGCTGTCAATGTTGATAAGTTTGTAAACAAGACTAAGATCGAGGAAGTAGAAGTTGATGTAGATAATCCAAAGGTAGAACCATTAGAGCAAGCACTTAAAGGATTGACTGCCATTGCATATTCTATACAAGACACAGTTGAGGATAAATTAAAACTTGAGAAAAAGAAAGAGAAGTATAGAGAACAGAGAAGACTTAGACTGGAAAGATTGCGTCGTGGTATTGGTGCAGGTATTGGTCTTGTGAAGGGAGCTGTTGGTGTTGTTAATAGAGCAACTGGTGGTATCTTAGATAAGATACAGAGATACTTTATGATGATATTTGTGGGTGCTCTTGTGACTTGGATTGTCAAGAACTATGAGAAGTTTGAGAAAATGTTCCAAGATCTTAGAGATACCCTCACAATGTGGAAAGAGACCTATTTTGATCCATTCATTGAGGCACTCAATAAATATCTACTTGAACCTATGATGAAAGTCTTCGAATTTGTTGCTGGACCTCTTGTAGAGATAATGGCTAAGTTTATGGGTGTTCCTGATTACGAAGCAGAAAAGAATACCATTACTCAGAATCTTGATAAGATTGTTGAGAATACTCCTATTATTGGTGATGCATACAAAGGATTGAAAGATCTTATCGATGGATTTACAAGACAATTAGGGATCGGTAATGTAACGGGTGATTATACTAGCTCTGGAAGATCTGGTGGATCTGGAATGGCAGGTGGTGGTGCTGCCACATTTGATGTTATTGCCTCTGGTGAAGGTGACTATAACTCAGTCAATCAAGGAACTGCTGGTGATACACCTGGTGGTGCCAAATCTGTTGTTGGAAAAGATCTGACTGATATGACAGTTGGTGAAGTGATGGATGCACAGTCATCTGGTAAATTGTTTGCTGTTGGTAAGTATCAGATTATTCCTGGTACAATGAAAGAGTTTGTATCTGGTGCTGGAATAGATCCAAATGCAAAGTTTGATTCATCAACACAAGAGAAGTTCAAAGATTATGTCATCAATGTCAAAAGACCAGAGGTTGGTAGATATCTCAGAGGAGAGAGTGATGATGTAGAAGCTGCTGCACAGGGATTAGCTAGAGAATTTGCATCAGTTGGTTTGGCAAGATCAGAAGACGGTAGATCTAGAAATCAATCCAGATATGCTGGAACTGGAGGAAACAAAGCATCAATCTCAACAGAAGAGATTCAATCTGCTCTGAAGAGAGATAGAGCAGCTGGATCTGTTCCACGACGTATATCACCAGATACTCCACCATCCATGAGGTCGAGTTATGGAGGTGGAAGTGGTGCGGTTGTTGAGTATCTAACTGGTGATAGAAGTTCTTCTGGATATAGAGCAGATCATGGTGGTGACAACTACCATGAACATATTGCATTCAACTCAACTGATGAGAGAGATTCAGCTATGGCTCTTTTAGAATCCAATGGTATTAGTATTGGTAGTATGAATGATGGAAAACATGCACCTGGTTCGTATCACTATGCGGATCAAGCATTTGATGTTCCTCTCTACCCAAATATACAGAATCTTGGTATTCCTGATAGTAAAGCAGGTGAAGAGAAGTTTAGTGCGATGGTAAGAGATATTCTTGCTAGTGGTGGATTCACTGGAAAGGGTATTGGATCTTCAAGTGCATCTATCAAACCACCATCAGAAAGAAGGTCAAGTACACAAGCTCAATCTGTAAGTCAAGAACCAACATATAGTGGATCAGACACTATAGCATATATGGTTACTCCACCACCAACACAAAGTTTCAATGGAACTGGTGGTGGTAAAATGAAAATTATAAAAGAGAGTGGTGATACTGCGTTAAATAGAAAGCAACAGTATGATTACATGAAGTTCTTGTATAAGGGATAATGTCACATCAAGGCGGTAACAACAATCCAGCTGGTCCTGGTAATATACAAAGATTCGAAGTAACATCAAATGGTGATGGTCAAAATACTGTCGATCTTGGTCCTGGTATTGCTGACTTTAGATACTATGAAAGTATCCTTTCCAATAATGTGACAGCTACTGCTGTTATTCTAGAGACTGGTAATGATGATTCTGGATCATCAGATGGTGTTTTAGATAGTCTCCCCATTCGTGGTGGAGAACTTTCAAATATTGTTGTCACAGACACTAGAGGTGAATCTCTTGAACTATCTCTGTGGGTTAATAGAATTAGAGGTGGTGACTCTGGAACACAACAGGATTTGTATTTTTTAGATTTTGTTCCTCAAGAATACTTCAACAATAATCAAACCAGTGTAATTAAAAGATATCAAGGTAAGATATCTGATAATGTAGAAGACATTATATCTAATATTTTGGGATCAACCAGAATTGTAGAGATTGAGGAAACTTCAGAAGAATGTAATTTCTTTGGAAATAGTAAGAAACCATATTTTGTTATTACAACATTGGCAACAAAAAGTATTCCTGCTGACAAAGAACCAGGAACTGTAGCTGGTTTCTTGTTCTATATGACAAGAGAAGGTTTCTTCTTTAAGTCTATTGATTCTTTCTTCAAACAAGATCCAGTTAAGAAATTTATCTATAATAATACTGGTGAGTTACCAAATGGGTACGATTCAAATATTCTTACTTACACTATCAATACTGATAATGATATGAATTTGAATCTAAATATTGGTGCATATAAAAATAACTCAGCATACTTTGATTTCTATAAAATGGAATACAAAGAAGTTATTTTCAGTATTGAAGAACAACAAGATAGTGCTAATACTGCTGGTAAAGATTATATCACAGCCAACGAATACTTTTTCCAAAACCCAACTAGAACTTTTACGTTCTTGAAAGATATGGGAGTCAATACAAAAGGAGTTGGAGATGAACAAATGGAAAACTTCAAAGGTGCAACTGAGAAAGAAAACTATAAGGTTGAACAAACACAAGTTCAAACTGTAATGAGATACAATCAAATGTTCAGTGTTCAAACATCTATAATGATTGCTGGTGATTTTTCAATTAAAGCTGGTGATATTGTGGAGTGTGATTTTCCACAAATTAAGAGTGAGAAGGCAAAAGAAACCAATGATCAATCTGGTGGTAAATATCTTGTTGCTAATGTTTGTCACTATATGACGCCAACAGAGACATTTACAAGTATGGATTTGGTTAGAGATTCATTTGGTAAGAGTGGAGGTTTCTGATGAGAGAAGATATTAAGAAGCATAAGTTAGGTAAAGACGGATTCATTTGGTGGATTGGTCAAGTTGCTAAGCAAGATACTTGGGAGAAAAACAAACCACCTCAACCTGTAGATAGTAACGAAGATCCAGAATACAAAGGTTTCGGTGAGAGATATCGTGTTCGTATTCAAGGTTATCACCCCACATTAGATTGTGATGCTGTTCCTGATAATGAACTTCCCTTTGCCTATGTGATGTATCCAACTACTGCTGGTGGAGGTGGTAGGGCATCATTTCAATCTGCCAACTTAGTTCAGGGCAACTTTGTATTTGGTTGGTTCATTGACGGAGAAGATGCTCAGATTCCCATCATTATGGGTGTTCTGGGATACAATGACTATCAAGCTGTAGCTCAGCTTCCAGAGGGTTGTGTCAATCAAACACCCATCAGTGGTTTTGATCAGGAACAGGAAAATAATGATGTTTCACCTCAATCAGTTAGAGAAGGTAGTGGTGGTACGGTAGAACAACAAGAGAATGCAAAGGGACAACCAAATAATAATTTAATCACTGAGAGTGCTCAGGGAAGTAACTCTCAGAAAGAGATGGCTTCCAAAGAGAACAATGAAAGAGGTAGGGAAGAGGAGGCTCTTGCTAAACCCGAAGATTGTGAACCAATGCCAACATCGAAGATCCAAAAGGATCTTCAGAATGTCATCTATGAAATAGAGAAGGTTCAAAGATCTGTATATGATGTTAGAGAAGCCATTTCTATGGGTTCTGCTGATATTGAAGGAAAGATTAGTGGTTTGAAGGGAAAGGCCAATCAGTTGATGGCGTCTCAGATGAAGGTTATCTTCACTCAGATTGAGAAGTCAGTTCTTGAACAGTTGAACTCAGCAGTTAAACCTGCTCACAACCTGCTCCATCCAAATGAACAACCTCTATTGAAGGAGGTGATGGAGGTGGCAAATGATCTTATTGCCTGTATCTTTAAGAACATAATGTCTGAACTGGAGGGATCTGTATCAGATTGGTTAGATGATGCTTTAGCTGGAAATGTTATCAATGTTCCTGATTGTTATATCAATGGTGTTGTTGGTTCAATGATTGGATCTACACTAGACACACTCACCAGTGAAGTTGATAGTGTTCTGGCTGATGTTGACGCCCTCTTGAGTTCTATCAGTGTCATTGCTGCAAGTGCTGGAAGTCTTAGTGGTATTATTGGAACTATTGGATCTATACCAGGTATCGACCTTGGTATTATTGAGGATGCCTTCTCTTTCTTATTATGTGAAGAAAACGTATCTTGTCCCACAAGTGATAGGTGGAGTTTATGGTATGGTACAGAAACTGCAGATTCTGCTGATATAGCACAGATCATATCCTCCGCATCAAATATGTTTGATGGTTCTGGTAGTTCTGCTACTGATGGTGGATTTGATGATGTTGATTTCAGTTCAAGCTTTGATTGTGATGGTAGTGATGACGAAACAACTGACCCTATTGTATGTGGTCCACCAGTAGCAAAGATTAGAGATGGTTATGGTGCTGAGATTAACTTTGTGATTAATCCAGCAGGAAAGATCATGGCTGCTGATGTTGTTTCTTATGGTGTCAACTATAGTGAGTTTGATTCAGACATCAAAGTTAAAGATAAGTGTGGTATTGGACATGGTGGAGAAGTAGATCCAATCATTGACGTTGTTCAGGTATGTGACAATAAGGATGGAACATTAACTCTAACCTATGGAGATAGTACATCTGTTATTGAAGGTGAATCTTTTGAAAATGGTGATATTGGATACTTCGATAAGAAAGGGGAACTGAAACCAATCTACGATAAGGATGGTGATCCTATCAAAGATTGTGGTTATTCACCCAGTGTTGTTGATACTGTTGTTGTGTCTCCTGGTTTGGATTATCTTCAAGGTCCAGATGGTTCCAAAGGTGGAGATGGTAGAGTTTGGGCTAGACCTGATGATACTGTGATTCAAAATCCAGATGGTTCTTATCAACCACCAACTCCTCCTGGTATCACTGTTCCTGTAGGACCTGGTGATACTGTAACGACACCTCCAACAACTCCTCCTATTATTACTGAACCTATTCCTACACCTACTCCTACTCCTGGAACTCCAACCCCAACTCCTACTCCTGGAACTCCTACACCTACCCCAACTCCTGGAACTCCAACCCCAACTCCTACTCCTGGAACTCCTACACCTACCCCAACTCCTACTCCATCTACACCTGATGAAGAGGAAGAGGTTGTTGAAGGTGATGTAATTCTTCCTGGTGTATCTGCACCAATCACTGTTCCTGCTAGAATCACAACACCACAACCATCACTTGAAGCTAGGGTACAGAGTGTTTATCCCTCTGATAGTAATCAGTCATATCCTGTTATTCTGTATCTCTGTGAGATTAATGTCAAGAATTCTGGTTTCAACTATCAACTCGGTGATGAAGTTGTTATTAGACCAAACATGGGTGCAACGGCAGAACCAAGGTTTGATAGTGTTGGTCGTGTTGTCTCTGTCAAGGTCACTGCTGGTGGTGAAGGATTTACACAGATTCCATATATCTACATCAAATCACAGACAGGATACAATGCAAAACTTACTCCTAAATTCTGTATAGATAGAATATCCAATGATAAATTGGCAGAACCTGACCTTCAGGACAAGATTATAACAGTTATTGATTGTGTAGGTAAAGTGACCTAATGGCAACACCAAGTTCAGATAAGAGAAAGAATTATCATACAGTACGATATGGTACTGCAGAAGGTGAATTAAAGTTTGGACATCTACACAGAGATAATGAACTCTCTGGTGTGATGTTGAGAAGTGGTGCTGCCTCTTCAAAGGGTAACCACTATATTTCTCTGGATAGTTCTGGAACAAAAAATAGAACAAACGGAACAATCTGTTCATCTCCTGGTTCATTTCAGGTAAAGGCTGGATATGATCTTGAGAATCAAGGAGAGAAAGAAAATAAGAATGTTGGTATCTACATGGATGCCAAGAATGGAGATATTGTAATCAGAGCTCCATCTGGTCGTATCAGAATGGAAGCTATTGATATTGATATCCTGGCGACTCTTGGACCTAATAATGAGAAGGGAACAGTTACAATTAACGGTAACGAAAAGGTTATCATTAAGGCACAGACTATTGATGTGAGTTCTAAGGTCAACACTAAAATATTCTCAGAGAAAACAGTAGAATGTGTTGGTAACGGACTGTTAAATATATACGGTGGATTTGTTGATGTGGCCGATGGTGCCACAAAAGTAAATGGTTCTAAAATATTATCTAAAAATGAACTTAATCACAGAACGGGGTTTACATTATGAAGGTACCAGATTTATTTGTAGGTAAGAGACTATTTCTTGGTTTAGGTACACCTGAGATTCTTGGTCGTGGACCAACAGAAGTTCGTGGTTCTGCTTATATTGAGGGCCCAGAAGTTGTAGGCAACCCTCCTGGTCAATTTGATCCTATTACTGCACCAATTGATGGAGCTCCTGTAGGACCAACAAATGGTCTGGCTAATCTGATGGTTGGTCAGTGTAGTAACACGGAGATGAAACCCATTCCGTTTTATGCCTTGATGGTGAAAACATTTGCAAGAATTAAGAGTTTCCTAAAGGTTGATACTCTTCTGACTACTGAGACAATCAAAGCTAAGATCATCTACTCTGAGGTGATCATGGCAAACATCAAAAACTTTGTTATTCCTCACCCATCAAAGGAAGGAAAGAACCTGGTTTATGCCTGTCTGGAAGGACCAGAGAATGGTGTATATGTCAGAGGTCGTCTGAGGAATAATACAAGGATCGAACTCCCTGATTACTGGAGAGATTTGGTTCACACAGAATCGATCACTGTCTCTATCACTCCGGCAGGGGCACACCAAAACATTATCATCAGAGGTGTGTATAATACACATATTGAACTACAGTCAATGGAACCTTTCCCCATTCACTGTCATTATCATGTATTTGCTGAGAGAAAGGATGTTAAAAAATTGAAAACGGAGGTTGATTCGTAATGCCAGCATTTGTGTTTAATCAGTTTGGGACATTCATTGGTCCTCAGTTTGCCACTGGGTCATATGACTATGATGCCGTATCTTTAGAAGGATTTTGGCACACCGATGTTCCTATTGATACTAGCTTCAAGAAGAATGATCTTGGATATGTAATGTATGCTGCACCAGGTGTATATCTGGGACACCATGCTGATGGTATTAGTCCCACCAAGGTTACTTTTGAAAGTGCTGGAGGAGCTCCTATTCCTCTTTATTATCATATGGTAGCCACTAGTTTTGTCAACGGTAATGTAATTGCCACTGGAGCCCATATCCAGAATGGTACAGCCGTTGTCAATGGAGCATTAGCTCTCAATGGAGCATCAACTCTCAATGGTCCAGTGACTTCTACTGGTACTGTAACTGCACCGACATTCCAAGGTAATATCAACCAGCAGTCTTGGAAAGGATTTGACATTGAACATCCAAAGAAAGAAAATCACAGACTGAGACATATTTGTGTAGAAGGTCCAGAGGCAGCAGTATACATTCGTGGTAGATGTAAAGATACTAGTATCATCAACCTTCCTGATTACTGGGAAGGGTTGGTAGATGTTGATGAAATCTCTGTGAACCTTACTCCTTTTGGTTCCCCACAGAATCTTTATGTCGAGAAAATCAACTGGGGTAAACAGGTCATCATCAAGAATGCAGATGGTGGACCTGTAAATTGTTATTATCATGTATGGGCACCACGCCTTGGTGAACTTCATGTTGAGTATGAAGGAAAGAGTGCAGCTGACTATCCTGGTGATCAAGGAGAACATTCAATCTGTGGATACCATTACGATAGGAGAGATAAATGACAATCTCAGTAGGACATACAGATGGTGCAACTGCTGGATTTGGTACATTTGGACTATCAAATGAATTCTATGGTGGTGTTGCGGGTAGCCTTACATCAGTTGTTGGGTCTAGTAATACGACCTCCAACCAGTCTAGGGATATTAACCAAGGTAGATATGATGACATTCTAGTACCTTGTCAGGTCATTGACGATAAGATTGTTGATGATTATCTGAACCCAATCAATACCAAGAAACAATCAATCCAACAACTTGGACATTTTGGAACTTGGGTTGGTGCAGCAAAGACGTATTCTAGTAAGTCTGATGCCAGTAATGCCATTACCCCAATATATCAGAATTGCCACACTTCTAATGATAATGAGGTGTGTACAGTTCTTGGATTTGGAACTGCAATTGGTGGTGTTACTGTAGTTGTGGGAGCTGCTGTTTCACAACAGACATCAGAGAATGATCCACTCGATCCTGGATCAACAACATTTGCATCTGGTTTTGTTTCTATCTCAACAGCTGGCGGTGGGTATATTGTTATTGACAGTGTGGGTGGTGATTTTGTTTCAGCAGGTGCTGGTTCTAGCACAGGTTTGGGTGATGTTACTGTCGGTGGTGTGAATGTTGGTAGACCATTAACTCTCAATTACACTGGTATGACAAAGGTTAGAGAAGATGTAACAATGGTGACTTCTTATCCTAATCTAGAACCACCAAATGATAGTGTTGATAATCCATATTCTGGTGATACATATCCTCTTCTGAATAGTTCTACCAATGGTGTTGGATATGCACAAACATTCTTCAAGAACGCCATTGATACTGGAGCTGGTGGAAGTCCTACTATTGGTGGAGCTTCTAATTATGGTAAAGTCTATACATTTGACACAAGTTCAGCAAGTGATGTGAACACTTCTATTGATGATCTTGATGATGAAGTTGTGACTTTGAGAAGTGGTATGGTTTCCTATACTTCAAGTAGTAATGTCTTGAAACCTGTCAAGATTGGGTATGCAGTAAACATCTGGTCATATGATAGAGGAAATAGTATTGTTGGCGACATCAATGCCGACTATCAGAGTACTATCAACATTCTGAACGACCCAGCCATTGGTGGACCATATTAGAACTGTCACAAGCCCTCTTTACGAGGGTCTGTGATCTGTTATACTAAGAGAGTAAACCAAACAAATTCATGAACGATTTTCTTTGTGAAGACGGTCAAGCTTATCTGACTCGTGTTGTTATCGATGTCAGTTCTCGTGTTTTTCGTATGTACTCCAGTGATGGAGATACTCGTACTGTTGGATGTGATACTACACAGGAGTTTATGAATATCTTAGAGTTTGTTCGTGACTTCCAAGAGAGTGGGTTATTAGATGAAGATGTGGTAGTCTATTCTGAACCAAATGTAACTGTATGAGAAAAGCAACTAGAGAAGCGATGGAAAATCTTTTTGTTGCTAAGTGGAATGTTCCCAAAGCAGCAAAACATTGTGATTTGACTGTTAAAGAATTAAAAATCTGTTTTCATAATTATGTGGAAACCCATGATGTAACATACATAGAGGAAAATAGCACTCAGTTACATCTTTTCTAATGAAAGTAAACCTATGGTATTCGAAAGACTTAGAATTGTGGAGATGGACACTTACTTCGAATGAAGATAGTTTTATGCAGGAGAGTGGAGGACAGAGAGATTTGAGAGATGCTATGGATGATATTTCTAACACCATTGAATACCTACTAAATAACGAAGTGTGAAGGAAGTGCCACTCTGTGGTGAGTGAACCATCTCTTAGGAGATGGTTTTCTATTGCTTCTAAATAACTAATAACAAGTGTAGAAGAGCTGGTAGAAGATGCCTTTATCACGTCTGGATAATTTTCTTAAAAATGTTCGTGGAAATACGATTTATGTAAATCCACAAGATTTGGACGCCACTGATGATACCACTAATACTGGTAACTCAATGGGTAAACCCTTTGTAACCATTCAAAGGGCACTTCTTGAAGCTTCCAGATTTTCATATCAAAAAGGTTTAGATAACGATAGATTCGCAAAAACAACTATTGTTCTTGGTGCTGGAAATCATTACGTTGATAATAGACCGGGGTTTATTCCTAATGGAGTAAACAACTTTATTCTCAGATCTGGTGCAACAACCTCTGAATTTCCTGAGCTCACAAACACTTCTGATTTTGATTTAAATTCTGCAGACAATATTCTTTATAAAATCAATAGTATTCATGGTGGTGTAATCGTTCCCCGTGGTACTTCTATTGTTGCAGATGATGTACAAAAGACGAAGATACGTCCTTTGTATGTTCCTGATCCAGAAAATAGTAATATCGAAAGATCTGCGATCTTTAGAGTCACTGGTGGATGTTATATTTCCGATTTTACCATCCTTGATGCTACTGTAAATTCAACTGTATATAAGAACTACTTAAGTGATAGATTTGTCCCTAACTTCTCACACCACAAACTAACAGCATTTGAATATGCTGATGGTGTCAATTCGACTCGTCTTGATGATGAGTTCCAGACTTTCTTCACAGAAAGAACTGACCTGGATATGTACTATGAGAAGGTTGGCCTTCTCTATGGTAATCTTTCTGGTCGTCCTGTATTCCCCAACTATCCTAATGATGATGTAGATATTCAACCAAGGATTGACGAATCCCGTATTGTTGGACCTATTAGTGGTGAAGTTGGTGTTTCTAGTATTAAAGCTGGTGACGGTGTTACACCTACTATTACTATTACTGTAAATCTGGAAGAAGGTATTTCCGGTCTTGAAGCTGATAGTAATTTTGAAATCAGTGGTGTACCTGATATTGATTATAATGGTTCTTTCAGTGTATTCAGTGTTCTGACTCAGAACGCTTCTAATGAAACAACATCATTTACCTATAAAGTTGACGTTGTTCCAAATGAAGCTCTTCCAGAAGTTTCTGGTGCTACTGTTGCTCTTGATTCAGATACAATCGTAGGGTCTGAACCTTACATTAATAATGTAACTGTCAAATCCACATATGGTATGTGTGGTGCTCATGCTGATGGTGATAAGGTAACTGGATTTAAGTCAATGATGTTCAACCAGTTTACTGGTATTGGACTTCAGATTGACAACAATGCCTTCGTCAAGTTCAATGAGACAACTGGTGGTTTTGATGATGGTACAAGTGTAGATAATATTCATAGTGATGATAACGCTAAGTACAAACCAGAATACTATAACTATCACATCAAGGCATCAAATAACGCCTCCTGTGAGATAACCAATAACTCCTCTGTTGGTTACTCTCGTCAGTATGTGACAGAAACTGGTGGTGAGTTCTCTGTTAGTGGTTCTGTTTCTAACTTTGGTCAGTCAGCATTGTCTGCATCTGGTTTCAGAGATACAACTTTTGACAAGGATGATATTGGATACGTTACTAATATAATTCCACCAACAAGTATTTCACCACAAGAACTTAATATTGAATATGGTTCTATTGACGTAGCTCAAACAATTAGTATTGGACAGGCGAGTAGATTATATCTGTACCAAGAAACTAACCAAGATAGTCCTCCACCTTCTGTACTCCAAGGATATAGAATTGGTGCTAAAACAAATGATAGACTGACTGTTAACATCACACAGAACGGAATACCTATTCTGAATTATGCACGTATCATCATGGATGATACATCTTCTGATTCTAATCAAGTTACTTCTGTTAAAGTAAAAACTGTTGGTAGAAATGTTGGAACTGGAAATAGTATCACATCTAACACAATAACCTTTACTGAAAATCATCAACTAATTAATGGCGAAACTATCAGAGTTCTAAGTGATAATGGTCGTCTTCCTGATGGTCTTCAATCGAATATCATCTACTTCGCGATTACCGCGGGTGTGAATGATGATCAAATTAAGATCGCTGCTACTCCAAACGATGCAGCAAATGCTATTCCAGTTGATATTAACAACTTGGGTGGTAACTTGTTGGTCGAATCGAGAGTCAGTGATAAAGTTGCAGGTGACATTGGTCACCCTGTTCAGTATGACACTTCTGTAAATCAATGGTATGTGAATGTTGCTACAGCATCCACAGACAATACTCTGTATCCAACCATCACATCTCTCGGTGTAGCGGGACTTGGTGATGCAACACCGAGAAGTTTCATCACAAGACAACCCACACAGAGGGGTCTGGATGATACTATCTACAGATTGAGATATGTCATTCCTTCTGGTAGTGGTATCACATCTGCTAGACCACCTAGAGAGACATTTGTTATTCAGAGTTCTAGTGATGTAACTGGTGCAGACGACACTGAAGTTGCACTCCAGTTCAATCCTGGCTCTGTTACGATGTCAAATGACAATGAAATGAGGAATTTCAGTTTCATTCGTCAGGCTGATTGGGATAACGGAACTGCCTTATTCACAACAGAACTTCCACATCTAGTTTCCATCGGTTCTAAAGTAAAGATCGCCAATGTAACTAGTACGAATAATACAACTGGTATTGCTGGTTCTGCTTATAACGGTGAATTTACTGTTACTGGTATCAATAGTGCCAATCAGTTTAAGGTAGACGGTACCACATACGATCCTGGTTATTTCACAAATAACACCTCACAAAGAACTACTTTACTTCCCACATTCTCGAAGATTGAAGGTACTTCAAACCTTTACATCTATAATGTTCAACAGATTTCTGAATATGTAACTGGAGAACAGGATGGTGTTTATTACCTGACTGGACTGACAGCTAACAATTCTCCAAAGGTTTCACCTTTCAATAATAGTAGTAATTTTGCATTCTCTCAACCTGTAGAGGATCTGTATCCCCAATACGATAGAGATAACCCTGTCGTTGATCCCGAGCCAACTAGATCTTATGCACTTCCTTTGCCACTTGGTGAAGTTGTTGTTGATGATATAAGAAAGAGTGTCACAAAAGAATCACAAATTAATGTTCTTGGTAGTGATGGTGTTGGTATTGGTATCACTGATATTGTATCTGATCCAGATGGTATATCACATACCATTCATACACTTTATGATCACGGATTGAGTAGAGTCACTGGTGTGACCATCACATCCGCTGGTTCTAATTATGGTAATGGGACTGGTAGTATTGAAAATCTTTACAACGCGACACTTGTTGGTTCTGCTACAGGTGCAAATGCTACTGCTAGAATTACAGTCTCAGCGGTTGGTGCAATCACTGGTGTAGAGATTATGTCTGGTGGTACTGGATATGTCGTTGGTGATGTATTGAGTGTTACAGGAGTTGCAGTTACGACTGGTATTACAACTGGTACAGTTACTGTTTCTTCTACTTACAATAACATCAATGATTCTTTGACCATTGCTGGTGTATCTTCTATTGGATATAAAGGATACAACAATCTTTACAAGATTACTGGTATTAGTTCTACAAATAGAATTGAAGTCGATTCAATCTCAGCTGTAGACGGAAGATCTACAACTGGTGTAGGATCAATATTTACAAGTAACGCTTATGGATTCAAAAGTGGCATTGTTAGATCAGTATCAAGTATTGTTTTCAATAACAATGTCGGTCTCGCTACAGTTACAACATCAAAACCTCATGGTTACAGAGTTGGTAACGTAATCACTTTAGGTGGAGCCAATGAGAGTTTCTGGAATAACCAATTCGCCATCACTGAGAATGTAGGTCTTACGACCTTTGTTATCAATACTGGTATCAACACTGTATCTCCATCTACTGGTGGTACAATTGAAGTTTATACATCTATATTGGGACCATCTAATGGTGGTGTTGGTAACTATGATGAAAGATTTGGTGGTAGATCACTTGATATTTACGCTGGAATCACTACCTCATTGAATGTTGATATTATCAACTCAACAACTGATGAAATTGAAATTGTTAATGTTGCAAATCTCGATTTGAATATCGGTGATTACTTGAGAATCGATGATGAGATTATGAGAATTAAGACCACTGTAACGGGTAATCCTGTCTCAGTATTCAGAGGTCTGTTTGGTACTCAATCTACATCACACGTCGAAGATTCAGTTGTCAAAAAGGTCAGGATATCACCTATTGAACTGAGAAAACCATCTATCATTAAGGCTTCTGGTCACACATTCGAGTATATTGGTTACGGACCTGGTAACTATTCTACAGCACTTCCTGACAAACAGGGTGCACAACCATCTCAGAAAGAACAATTACTATCACAGTCATTTAGAGCCAATGGTGGCCAGAATGTTTATGTTGGTATGAATGATATTGGTGATTATTACATTGGTAATAAGAAGATTTCTTCTTCTACTGGTAGGGAAACTGTTTTTGATACACCTATTCCAACTATTACTGGTGAAGACCCAACATCAATTAACGCACAACAACAAATCACACAGGTTGATGGTACTGAAGTTAATGCATCAAGATCACTGATTGTTGAAGGTGGTCCTAACTCTGACATCATCTCTGAGTTTAATGGACCAGTTCTGTTCACTCAGAAAATCACTTCTACATCTGATGATGGTGTTGAGGCTAACAACATCTTCCTTCAGGGTGATACAAACATCTCCAGAAAATATACTGTTAGTATTAACAAACCAACATTAGCAGGTAACCCTGGTGACGTAGTTTATAACGCTAACCCTGAATCTGGTGGCACTGTTGGTTGGACATATACCATTGAGAACGGTTGGTATGAGTTTGGTGGTGTATCTTATGATCAGGACATCAATCTTCAGTTGGTAGATAAATTTGGTATTGCTACTAATAGTATCGAATCTACTGGTGTTCCTGCTACTTTCCAAGTTGGAAGTGGTACGACATTATTCCACATTGGTCCTGATGGTAAAGTTGGTATTGGTACAACGGCTAATGGAGCTGGGTTAAGAGTTTCGAATGGTAACATTCTTGGAACCTTTATTGGTGATGGTTCTGGACTGTTTAATATTCCGAATGATTCTCTATGGACAGAAACTCCACAGAAAGACGCTCTTTACCCATTTGATAATAAATCTGTAGGTGTTAAAAATACTAATCCGTCTCCAAACTGGGCTCTACATGTTGGTACAAATGCTCAAGGAACTCAAGATCTCTTAGTTGAGAACATCGCAAGATTTGATGGTCACAGTGACTTCAACTCTTCAGTAACTATTGATGGTCTTCTGACTTCTACTGATTTTAACCTTAATGATACATCTGGTGGTTCGATTCGAACCAACACACTGACATCAAATGATATTGAAGTTGGTAATAATGTATTAACAGCATCCACTTCAGTTGGTATTAACAGCACCACACCTCAAGCTGGTCTGGATGTCAACACTGATATGAGGTTGACAACATATTATGAACCATCTGTGAGTTTGAATAGTGTTTCTGGTGTTGTCACTGTTGACCTTTCTAAAGGATCATCTTTTACCATCACACCAACAGAAGAAATCACTAGATTTGTTATCACAAATGTTCCTGGTAATTCTTCGACTTCCAGTACTTTCACTATTAAGATTGAACAGGGAGCTACTCCATTCTTTGTAGATATTAATGATTTCAGAAATAGTGGTGGAGTTACTATTCCTCTTAACTGGAATGGTAATATTCTTCCATCAGTAACAAATGTAGCCAATGCTGAAGATGTTTATTCCTTCTTCACCTTCACAGGTGGTTCTGAATACTATGGTGTTGTTGCTGGTCAGAACTTTGGTAACTCTGGTGCAACACCTACTGAAGAAGATGGTCTTTCGTATGATGCATCTACTGCAACTGTTGGTATTTCTAGTAATATTTCTGTTGATAATAATGGTACCTTCGGTGGTAATATAACCGCTAGTGGTAATGTGACCGCTAGTGGTAATGTGACCGCTAGTGGTAATGTGACCGCTAGTGGTAATATAACCGCTACAGGAGATATCACATCAGGATCTGACCTTAGACTGAAGAATAACATTCAGGTTGTTGAAGGATCACTCAATATCCTCAATGATATCAGGGGTATTTCATTCAACTGGAGCTCTAATGATAAAAAGTCTATTGGTGTTGTCGCTCAGGAAATCGAGAAGGTTCTCCCAGAACTTATCGGTTCTACCGATGATGATATGAAGACCGTCAATTATAATGGTTTGGTTGGTGTTCTTATTGAAGCAGTCAAGGAACTCTCTAATAGAGTTGAAGAACTGGAGAATAAATAACAATATAAGTAAGGACTAGATAATGCCAATCGGTTTCCGCAACTTTAGGTCTATTCCAACTAAACTTAAGTTGAATGGACCTGATCTTAGGTTTATTGAAAATCCATCTGATGGTTCAGAACAAATAAATGGGACAGCCACTTTTGTTGCAAAAGTGATTGCGGATTTTCCTGGATCAACTGTTGCTGCCAGTGGTGGGTATTCTTTTAATTGGTATTTTGATGGAAACAAACTAGACCCTAATAATGAATTTGTAAAAATTATTACTGGTACTGGTTCATCTACTACATTAATATTAACAAATATTAATGTTGAAGATAATAATAAGTTAGTATATTGTGAAGCAACATATCTACCGACTAAAAAAGAGGGTGTTCCTCTTAACTCACCTTTAAAATCTAATACAGCAACTCTTAGTGCATTCCCAGAATTAGAGATTACAACCCAACCAGTAAGTTCTATTGTTGGTTCTAATGTTGATGCAAAATATACTTGTATTGCAGATTTACTTCCCACAACAGTACTACAGGATGTTAAGTATCAGTGGCAAATCAATGGTATTGATTTAGTTGATGGTGTATCTGATGCTAATGGTGTTGCACCTGTTGGTTCTATTATGAAAGTTACTAGTGATAAGGGTGATGATTTTGAAATTGATTTTGAAACTGTCACTACTTTCACTGAGTGGAAAGTAGATAGAACATACACTTTAGTATGTACTGGTGAAGTTGTAGCTGACCTTTATGCTATTGGTGGCGGAGGTGGAGGATCAGGATACAGAGATGTTCGTGGTTCTTCAGGTGGTGCAGCACAAGGAAAATTTACTTTTTTGAAAGATCAGGTATATAAACTCCAAATTGGTGATGCTGGTGGTGATGGTATAAATTATGAGAATGGAAGTATAACTGTTCCTGGTGGTTTCCCTGGTGGTGGAGATGCACCATCTAATTCTTCTTCCTTCAATAGATCTGGAGGTGGTGGTGGATACACTGGATTGTTTATCAATAGTGTTGAACACTCAAACTCCATTCTAATTGGTGCAGGTGGTGGCGGTTCATCAGGTGATCCTGGTACTGGTGGTGATGGCGGTGGAGATGTTGGATCTCCTGGCAGTAATGGATGTAGAGCAGGAACAGGTGGAACACAAACTGCTGGTGGAACTGGTGGAAGTTGTTATGATCCTGGTTCACCTGGTAGTGCCCTACAGGGAGGAAAAGGTGCCACCATTGGTAATGGTGCAGGTGGTGGCGGTGGTGGATACTATGGTGGTGGCGGAGGAACTACTGGTGGCCCGGGAACTGGTGGTGGTGGATCTTCTTACTTCCATCCAACATTGATTACTAATGGAAGTTATTCCAGAGAGAATAGCAATCAACCACAACTGAATTATGAGGAAAAGGGTAGTTTTAAGTTGGTGAAGATTTCTGCATCTGTACCATCAAAAATTACTGTATCTGGTTCACAGACATCACAACTAAGAATTAGAAATAATTCAACTAAATTTGGTAGTGATATTAGATGTAAAGTTTCCTCAGAATCTGCTCAGTTCTCACCAATATTCAGTAATACTGTAAACTTTCAGTCAACGACATCAAAACCTATTATTGTTCTGGAAGCTTATGACACAATTAACAATGCTTATAGTACAAGAGAACAGAATCTCAATTCATCTCCATTGACTTTAAACTCTCAGACATTTGGGTCACAGTTTAATCTTATTCAATTCTATTCTAAGGAAGGAAACTTCAACTTTAATTTATACATTACAGCTTCTGCTGGTGCAGGACAACCAGGAGCAGATGGTGGAGAGGGTGGAACTTCTACTATTCAAATTAACGCAAAGAGACAAACAGAATATAGTATTTTAGGTATATCAAATAATTCTGCTATATTCATTTATGAGAAAGCTAGATTGATTGCTTGTGTTGGACAAGGTGGTGATGCAGGAAGAACTGCATCTGGTGGTGATGGTGGTGGAGTTAATGTAGATGGAAGACCTGGAGATGGTATAAGTCTTGGATTGGGTGGAGAAAGACCAGTTACAGGAACACTTAAATTAACTGGTTCTTATGGTTCTATTTTATCTGGTTCAAATGTCAATCTATATGATGGTGATACCATAGAAACACAGCAAGATGGTGGCACTACTATCTCCTGCACAAAAGGTTCATATTATATCAATCAAGGATTTTCACCTTGTGAAGATATATCGTCAGAACTTATTCAGTTCACAAGTAACTCAGGATTCCTATTCTCCTCTAGTAGTGAATTGTATAGAGGATTTAAATCTGGTTATACAATCACTGATACTGCTGGTGCAAGTTCTGATGATACATCAGGAAGAGGTGGAAATGGTGCAACAGGTGGTGAAGGTGGTTCTAATCGATCAGGTGGTGGCGGTGGTTCAGGATATGTTGATGACTCAGTTGTAGTTATTTCTACAGCAATTGGTGGCAATACAAGAACAATATCAGAAATTACATTTTTAGATCCTACAGTTCAGTATAAATAAATATACCACTATGTGGGGGGGATATGTGAACCCCCGGAGAACCAATGGGCGTATCAAAGAATTTTGTAGTCAAGAATGGAATTGAAGTTTCTACTGACCTCCTTGTAGGTGATTCTATTCTTAATAATGTTGGTTTGGGGACAACCACTCCACGTTCCAAATTAGACATTGTAGGAGATATAAAAGTAAATTCAGGTGCCAATGTCATTGGTGTTAGTACAGCAGAAAATATATTCAATGTTGGTGTATCGGGAGGTACACTTCATGTTGACCCTAATGATGGGCAGATTGGTATTCATACCAACATCACAACTAACGATGTCACGATTGTAGGGCACACTACTGCCACAGGAAATGTTAATATTACAGGTGTCACAACTAGTGGTCACTTGGTTGTTACAGGTATCACTACAGTCAATAGTTTTGAAGCAGTTGGTATCTCAACCTTTGCTTCTAATGTTGACCTTAATGCAGACTTAGATGTTGATGGTCGAACTGAATTAGATATCACAAATATTAGTGATACACTTAATGTAGTTGGATTATCAACATTTGGTTCTGACGTAGACATCAATGCTGATGTTGATATTTCAGGTAATGCTGGCATTGGTAGTCTGAATGTTACTGGAGTATCAACTTTCGTTGATTTATCAACCTTTAATGATGGTTTAATTGTTGTTGCTGGGGTCTCTACATTCCTAGGTAACATTAATGCTGATGGTGGAGTTACTGCTAATACTGCAATTGTTGAAGACCTTACAGACAATCGTGTTGTTATTGCTGGAGTAGGTGGGGAATTAGAAGATGATGCTAATTTAACCTTTGATGGTTCTACCCTTTCAGTTGGTGTTGACTTAGATGTTGATGGTCATACCGAATTAGATAATCTTAATGTATCGGGAGTATCAACCTTCACTGGTGCTGCTGACTTCAATGGTGACTTAGATGTTGATGGACATACCGAGTTAGATAACGTAAATGTATCTGGTGTATCCACATTTGTTGGTGCTATTGATGCTAATGGTGACTTAGATGTAGATGGACATACTGAGTTAGATGACCTTAATGCATCTGGTGTCTCTACACTCGCAGATGTAAGAGTTAATGCAGGTTTCGTAACTGTTACTGAAATCACAGCCTCTGGTAATATCGATGCCGCCACATATACTGGTAATGGTAGTGCTATTTCTGGTATTGTCACTACACTGGTTGCTGGTGAAAACATCAGTCTCAATACAAGTACTGGAACAGTAACCATCACAGGATTGGCAAAGACAGATAATATTAGTGCAGACACATTAGTTGTTTCTGGAATATCCACTCTTGGTGTTGTTACTGGTTCTCCTGCTATTCAGGCTACTAACTTTTATGGTGGATCTTTCTATGGTGATGGTTCTAATCTGAGTGGTATTGACACTTCTGGTAACTTCTCTGGTAAAACAATTATTTGTGAGAATGTATTAGCTAGTAATCCTGGTGTTGGTACCTTTGGTTCCGTTATTATCAATAACCCTGCTGGTCGTATTACAGCTACTGAGTTCTATGGTGATGGTGCAAATTTAACTAGTATTCCAAACGGAGCACTGGACAACTCCACTATCTCTGGCATATCTCTTGGTAGTAATCTAGCAACACTAACCAGAGGTTCTTATCTAATTGGTAGTAACTATAATGGTTCTACTGCTCGAACTTGGGCGGTTGATGCCACATCAGTAAACACCGCATCTAAAGTTGTTGCTCGTGATGGTTCAGGTAACTTCTCGGCTGGAACTATTACGGCTTCATTGAGTGGTACTGCTACTAATGCTACTAACTTTGATGTAGCAGCGGACAACTCAACAAATTCTACTCATTACATCACATTTACTGGCGGTGCTACTGGTAACCAAAGACCCAATAGTGATACAGGTCTGACTTATAATCCTTCATCTAATACACTAACTGTTGCTAACATTTCCGGAACAGCATCAAACGCTTCAAACGCTGATAATGCGGGACTATTAGATGGTTACAATACAGCGACAGCAGCGACAGCAAACACAGTTGCAGTTAGAAATGGTAGTGGTGACTTAACAGTGAGGTATATATTTACTAGTTATTGTAATATGAGTCACAGTTCGACTACTCGTAGTAGTGATAGTATTTTCTATTCCTCTACTGATGATTATATTCGTAAGAATAACGCATCTGGATTCCGTAGTTCACTGAATGTTCCAACTAGGACTGGTGGTAATGCATCAGGTACTTGGGGTATCAGTATTAGTGGAAATGCTGCTACTGCTACTAATGCTACTAACTTTGATGTAGCAGCGGACAACTCAACAAATTCTACTCATTACATCACATTTACTGGTGGTACTAGCGGCAACCAAAGACCCAATAGTGATACAGGTCTGACTTATAATCCTTCATCTAATACACTAACTGTTGCTAACATTTCCGGAACAGCATCAAACGCTACTAACGCTACTAACGCCACCAACGCCACCAACGCCACCAACGCTGGAACACTAGATGGTATTGATAGTGGTTCATTCCTGAGATCTGATACCACTGACACAGCAACAGGAGCTATCACATTTAGCGGACGAGTTTCTATCAGAGGACACCTTGATTTATCTGATGGTGAGAACCTAGACTTTGGTAGTAGTGATGATGTTCGTATCAACTACAACTCAAACGACTGGCTGTATACAGACTTCCGAACTGGTAATGGAATTATCTTCCAGGACAATGGTACAAACACAATGCGTTTGGAAGACTCTGGTATCTTCCGTCCAGAAACCAATAACACTGGTACCATTGGTGGTAGTTCTTATTATTGGGCTAATGGATACTTCACTAACCTGAGGATCGCCGGAGGCGTTGCTTGGCACAGCGGAAACGACGGTAGTGGTTCAGGACTAGACGCTGATACTCTTGATGGAATACAAGCATCAGGTTTCTTGACTGCTAATGCAGATGGTGATTTAAGATTCGATGATTATGAGGAATTGCAATTTGGAACATCAACGGTAACTGGTGGTAGTTATCCTATTAGAGTTTATTATGCTTCACTAGAAAACGCAAGTCGTGTCAGACTCTCCACTGATCTGATATTTGACTTTGAAAATGATGGTGATCGCCTTATGAATTTTCATCGGGATCAGGCCTCATCCGGATGCGTTATTTTTGGAGAAGCCACCAATAACGATAGATTCACCGTAGCAAAAGTATATTGTGAAGAGTGTTGTTTCATTGGAGGACTGAGAATCCATGATGGTAGAACGGCCGCCCTCCTCCCTGATGGATTCCGAAATAGTATTGTAGGAGCCAGTGCCAGAACTTATAGTTCTGCATATGGAACTGATAATACATGTATAGGTTATGCAGCTGGACGCGATATGACATCAGGAGAATATAATACATCAGTTGGTGCTGACGCTCATCGCGGTGTTACAACAGCATCTTATTCAACTTACGTTGGAGCCGATTCTGGATATTATAAACAAAGTGGTAGCTATTGTACAGCTTTAGGATATCGTGCTGATTATTATTTACAAAATGGAAATAATAATACCACTAGTGGATATACAAACACAACTTGTTTGGGACAAGATAGCAGGATTAGTGGTAGCAATCAGCTTCAACTTGGTAATAGTTCAGTTACATCTTATGCTTATGGTTCAGTTCAAAACCGTTCCGATGCCCGTGATAAGACCGATATTAGAGACACAATTTTAGGATTAGATTTTATTAAGAGCTTGCGTCCAGTTGATTTTAGGTGGGATTATAGGGATGATTATTATGATGAAGTGGTTGATGAGGATGTAGTAGATGAGTTTGAATCTGAAAATATTCACAGCAGGTATAGACTTGACCCTGTTGCTAAAGATGGATCTCGTGCTCGTACACGTTTTCATCATGGACTCGTTGCACAAGACGTTAAAGAAACGATGGATGAAATGGGTATTGATTTTGCTGGATATCAGGATCATTCGATCAAAGATGGTTTAGATGTTTTGAGTATCGGATATACTGAATTAATAGGACCAATGATTAAAGCAATTCAGGAACAGCAGGCACAAATTGAAATACTGACTGCAGAAATTCAAGCACTTAAAAATAGTTGACTATAAATATTGTTACCAAAGTTTTTAAAAAATGATTTCTACATATACTGTTGCGGAATACACTTCGGAAGATACTTCTGTTGCAGTTACTTATGAAAATTCTGAAGGACATACACATACTAGAAACGTTAACATCCCTCATCTTGAGGATGGAGACATTGATGTGGATGGTTTTAATGAGATTCTTGAAGGTCAATTGAGAGGAGTTAATAATAAAATTGCAGTTGGTGCTATTACTTTTATAGATCCAACTGATACCCCTGATTCATAAATACTTAAAACTGTGTAGTGTAAATGTCTAGAGCAAGATCTTTAGCGGATTTATCAAATGAAAATTTGCTAACTGCTCTTTTAGCAACAACTAGGATTGGTATTGGTACTACTGATCCATCTGCAACTCTAGAAGTTTCTGGTGATGCTAGAGTCACTGGAATTTTGACAGTTGGATCATCTTCATTAACTTTTGATGACGCAGGACACTTCACCGCAACTGGTGACCTGATTGATAACTCTGATATCAAACTGAAGACTAACATTCAACCTCTGGAGAACTCACTTGAGAAGGTAAATCAACTGAGAGGTGTAAGTTATGATAGAGTTGATATTGAGAAAGACAACTGTATTGGTGTGATTGCACAAGAGGTTGAGGAAGTTTATCCTGAGTTTGTTAGTGAAGGTGAGGAAGGAATCAAGGGTGTTGATTACTCCAAGATGGTTGCAGTTCTCATTGAGGCTGTTAAGGAACTGACTGAGGAGGTTAATACTCTAAAGTCAGAACTAAATAAATAAAGTATAAGCCGAGTGGGGACACGAAGATGGCAATCAAAATAGGTAGTTCTACTGTTATCGATAACAGTAGAAAGGGTATATTTACTAGTTTAAATCCTGGGGTTTATAGTTCTCCACCAAGCAGTCCTAGCACTGGAGATTTTATTTACAATAGTAGCACTCAACAGGTTCAAGTATATAATGGTTCTACTTGGGTATAAGTTATGGCGATTAAGATAAGCAGCAATACTGTTATCGATAACAGTAGAAAGGGTACATTTACTAGCGTCAATCCTGGAACTTCACAACCTAGTAGTCCCTCTACTGGGGATATTTACTACAATACTTCAAGCGGATTGCAAGTTTATAATGGTTCTGCCTGGGTTGCAGTAGGAGGTGCCGGTGGACAGTCAGTGTCTGCTACAGGTGGTTCAGTATTCATTGGGCAGTCTAGTAGAACCGTTCACCTCTTCAGTGGCGATGGAACTTTCAAAACTAAAAGATCCACTCCTAGTTGTGACATTCTTTGTGTTGCTGGTGGCGGTGGTGGTGGTAACACTATTGGAGGTGGAGGCGGAGGCGGTGGATTTCGCCAAGTAACTGGCCAAACTTTGAATGGAACTTATGCCGTAAAAGTAGGTGCTGGTGGAGGAGGAGGATCTAACGGAGGCCCATCAAGTTTTGGCAGCATTGTGTCTTGTACTGGTGGAGGCGCTGGAGGTACTGCTGGTCCTGGTGGCAATCCAGGTGGATCTGGTGGTGGTGGAAGCCATGGTGGAGAACCTAATGGTGTTCGAAATAATGGCGGTTCTGGTACTTCAGGCGAAGGTAATAACGGAGGCGGCGGCGCCAATAACGGAATGTCTTGCTTTGTTGGAGGAGGAGGAGGTGGATACGGTGGTGTTGGTGGTAGTGGAAACACCACAACAATCGGTGCAGGCGGCAATCGTGCTGGTAATGGAGGTGCAGCGACTGCTAATGCCTGGACTGGTACGACCAATTACTATTCAGCTGGTGGGGGTGGAGCAACTAACAGAACCGGAGCTCCTTTTTCATATCCAGGCACTGGAGGTACTTGGGCTGGAGATGGTTGTCAACAAAACTCTCAAGGACAGAAGAACGCGTACCCCGGAACTGGAGCAGGTGGCGGTGGTGGAGCCCAGTCAGGACCAAGTGGGACTACGGGTGGCACAGGTGGTGGTGGAACAGTATTAGTCCGTTATCCATACTCTAGGATTTAAATAACAACTCAACTATAAGATATAATATACTATTAGAGTGAAATCGAAATCATAGGTAGGTGAATTATGAGTGTCATGAATTTCAGCAATCATGCGTATGCTGAGTTAGAAAGACAATATCCTGAACCAGAAGTAAATGATATAGACGAAACTACTCCTACTTTTGATATGGCAGTTTCTGCAACAGTTCCTAAAGGGACCATATATGATGTAGAAGTAAGTAATGGAAAGTTTACTTGGCATCAATACGATGCACCAGATGGATCGGATCCTCCTACTTCAGAAGAATTCCATGCTGCCTATAAAAAGTTATATAGAGAATGGTCTTTTAATAAACAAGATATTTTATTATTCCCGGCATCAGTTATTACACTTGATGCTCCTTTAAATCGTCAGCAGATTCTTGATGAATCTCTAGAGTTTGCAAAAACAGCACCTAATATTCATAAATCAAATGTTAACGGATATCAAGGTGCTGACTTTGATTGTTATGATTTGGCTGAATTTATACTAGATGTTTTACCTACTCCTGTTACTAGCAGAAAAGCCAAGTACAGTGAAATCTATATGTGGGTAAACATCAATAACACCTCTAATTTCAACATGCCTCATTGTCATGTTGGAGATAACGGAGATGAACCAATATGGTCTGGTGTTTATTACTTACAAGTTCCTGAAAATAGTGGAAACATTATTTTCTATGATCCAAGAGGTGAAGCTGTAGCAGGTCGTAAACACTCAGCATTATATCAAAAAGACATTGCTTCTAAATCAATCACTCCAGTAGAAGGTCAGATGCTTTTATTTGACCCATTACTTATGCACGCAGTTACTACTAACAACAGTGAGGAAGAGAGAATCAGTATCGCTTTTAATGTATATGGAGATGTTGAATGATGGGATGTGCTCCTGCTATCTACTATTACACAGATTTGCCCCAAGATGTTATTGATATCTTAACTAAAGATGCAATGAATCAGTTTGATGATAGTTGCAAAAAATCTTTACTATTTGAAGAAAAAGAAACTAATCTCCGTAACTCTCATAATTCTTGGATTCCATCAGAGCATTGGATTACTGGTTTCATAATGCATTACGTCAATAAAGCGAATAACATTAACTTTCAGTATGACTTAACAGGACTAGACGGTCATATGCAGTACACACGTTATGGTCCTGGTGAAACATATGGATGGCACACAGATCACGGTTTGCCTGATTTATCTCCTAAACAAGAGGTCAATTCTCAAGAAGGGTTAGTTGTTGATACAACAAACTATCAGCGTAAACTATCCTTCTCATTACAGTTGTCTGAGCCAGACGACTATGTAGGTGGTAACCTTCAAATGATTGACAATAGTGATGGTCTATTTGTAGCACCAAGAACTAAAGGTGCTCTTATTATCTTTGACTCACGCACTAAACATCGTGTATGCAAAGTTAAGAAAGGCACTAGACGCTCCCTAGTTGGTTGGGTCATGGGACCACGATTCAAATGAGGGAAATACCTAATACACTTCTTGAGGAAGCAACATCTCGCCAAGGTAAAACTTGGACTAATAATTCAACATTTGATAATCAAGGTGTTGTAATAGTTAAAGGTGCTATAAATCCTGCTCCATTTATTCAGGAGGTACCCAAGTATGGATATACAAAATATAAAGACGGTTTATTATACGATCGATCATCAGAGGCTAGTCAAGTTGCTGGTTCTAGGGAAACCTATTGCCGCCCTGATTATGAAGAGATACACAAATGTGATATCAGATTGATTGTTGAAAAAACAATTGGAAGAAAAGTCTATCCAACATATCATTTTGATAGATTTTATTTGTCTAATCAATCATTACATCCACACGTTGATCGTCCAGCTTGTGAAATTTCTGTATCACTGATGATTGATACAACACTTAATCAACAATGGCCTCTTTATGTTCTCTCGTCAGACATGAACGTATCAGAAAATAACTTAAATGCAGGAGATATTTTAATCTATAAAGGTTTTGAATGTATTCATTGGCGAGATAACATGCCTAGAGGAAATCACATTCACCACCAAGCTTTCTTCCATTATGTACTACAAGATGGCAATTTCGCTCACTTTGCTTTTGAAAGAATTTGATTAGTGTTCCAGTTTATAAACTGACCACTTGAACCCTTCTCAAAACTGAGGAGGGTTTATTATTGCGCCTATACATACAGAGAACCTATGAAGCTCACAGGACTAGAGAAACTTATTTTTCTTTCTTCAACCGTATGGTTACTTCACTGGGGAGTCAGAGTAACACAGGTTGGTATCAATGCATTATATTGAGTTCACAGACAATACTAGAACCTCTGCCTGGAACGTTTCAGAGTGGTTTATGAAGGAGTACCTATCCGATAAGTCTATCTTTCTTACAATCGATGAGAGAGACCTCTCAGGAGAAGGTGTAGAGGGATGGTGTATCAAAGAAACAGACAATGAGTTTCTAATCCAAATAGATAAGAACCTTCAGTATGATTATGTTCCTACTATGTTACATGAACTCTACCATGTCTATCAGTGGGTCAATAACAAACCTCAGGATGAGTATGAGTGTATGTCTATGGAACTACCTCTTTATGAGGAGTATATGGGGAGGGATAGGCAAACTACTTGACAAGTATTGGAATAAAGACTAGAATAGGTTTGTTACCGATAAACATGATTGCGCTAAGCTACTAATGGAGAACTAATGGATTATCAAAAGACTTGGGAAGTGATGCAGGGTCTCGAAGACTCATTCAACAGAATTACTGTGATTGAAACATTAACAAATGACTTAGAGGTAGCTTCTAACAACAATGATTTTGAAGAAGTAAAGGTTCTGATTAAAGCTCTATCCAACTATCTCCCTACCTTTGTTAGTCATTACGATAAGGCAAGTAAAAAGGCATGGAACAACACTGTTGTTAAGGTAGCAGAAGATGATGTACCCTATCGTACAAAAAAAGACTTGTATGATGAAGTAGTAAAGTATTATGATTCTTGAGTTTTGTTTGATAAACAACATCATTGAAAATTACCATTAGGTGGTGTAATATAGATACATACAGATCAACGATTTCTAAACAAATGTCTGAACCTCGTCAAAAGGATCCTTCTGATCCTCTTTATGATCCAAACGATAAGTATTCTGAGTACAAGGTAGATCTACATTGTAATGAAGAACATACCTCTGATGAGTGGGATCCTACAACAGAAGGTAAGATTGCAGATCCTTCCACTCGTCACAGAGACAAACTTCTAGATAAGTTCTGTGATGATCATCCAGGAAGTCCTATGTGTAAAGTATTTGATGACTGATAAACAAAGAGATGCTCTTACTCTCATGTTAGAGAGTATTCATAAACCAGATTCCAAACTCCGTGGTTGTGCACATAATCAAGAGTGTTACAGTGAGTTGATGGAGTGGAGACAAAAAGTCATAGAAATGTTACAACACTATGAAAAACAATGACTTTGAACTAATCTGGAAAGAGATGGAGGAGATTGAACCTCTAACTCCTCTTTCTAATGTTAGAAGATCACCTTCTAATGAATTGATGAATTATCATGAATCCAATGAAATTTTTACTTCAGTACGACAAACCAAAGAAAAAGGGTAGGTGGTCCCGTCAACAGGTAACATTTTATGACATGAATGATCTACTCCTCTGGAAAGATCATATACTGGAGACTGGTGGGAAAAACTACACTATCTCACCTGTTGATTGATTATGGAAATCTTAATGCACAAGTGTCCTGATGGGTTTGAATACGTCATGGATGACTTCAACAAGACAACCAAACGTATCTGGATTATCAATCATACTCAAGAGTTTCAGTATCGTGAGGGTGCTGGTCCACCACGTTCTGTGTGGGGGTTTTTTAAACCAAAGTCTAAGAAGTATTATGCACCTATCAACCACAAGAAGATAGGTAAAGAGGTTCGTATTGAGGAGACCTCTCCATATACAGCTATGCCCCTGAACTTAAACCCTCTCATGTCTGCCTTTTCATAATATGGAAACTCGTAAGGACCGTATGGCTCATCCATACACACCAAAAGTTGATGATTATGTGAAGTGGAATCGTTCAACTGGTCAGGTTGACGAAGGGTGGATATACTTTGTTGATGACAATTACATTACTATTGAGACCGGAGTTAGGGATAAACCTAACTGTGAGTATACTCAAATAGAAAGACACAAAAAGATTCACACTCTAGTAGTATGTCACAACTGGTATTGGCATCAACTGGAGTATCTCAAAACCAGGAGACCTAATGAGTCACGAAGAGATCAAGTTGGCAACACCAACTAGAATGTTCACGTTCGAACAACTATCAAGAGACATTGATAAAATCAATGATATTGAGGTGTTGAGAGACATGACTAAATCTCATATCAAACTATATCTGAAACAACAAGAAGTTGTTGCAAGTCTTGGTTTGATGTGAATACATACACTATCTAAATTTTTAACATGAAAAAGATTATTACAGCATTGGTGGCAACATTAACATTGTCCGCATCTGCTCCAGTGATTGCAGAACCTGTCGAAGAATATTACACTATGGATTCTATGGGTTGTATGTTGCTTCAGGAGTGTACTGATGATGTTCAGGAAGTATTTTCTCTATTGGATATTTCCTCACAATATGATAATACTGAATCGTTCACTCCAGTGGCACAAGAGTTTAACATTATGCTCATGTCACTGAATAAAATTGGTGTGAAGGTGTATCTTGCTGATGAGAAGTATTTTCCAGTAGGACATCGTGGTGTTTATCATACTGTAAGTAATAACTTCTTTTTGAATAAAACATTTATGGGTCGTCCAAATATTCTGATGAGTGTGATGCGACATGAAGGATGGCATGCAGCACAGGATTGTATGGCAGGAACGATTGATAATAGTTTGATCGCAATCATCATGCCGGAAGACAGTGTTCCTCCTATCTGGCGTGAGATGGTAGAAGCAACCTATCCAAAGTCTGCATGGCCTTGGGAAGCAGAAGCATCATGGGCAGGTAAGACTGAAGCAATGACTGCTGACGCACTAAATGCTTGTGCCGCTGGACAGATGTGGACTGAGTATCCACCTACTCCACTAACTCGTGAGTATCTTGTTAAGGAAGGATATATTCAATGACCATACAAAACTTTGATCAAGCATTAGAAAACTATAGAAATGCTTGGGCAATGATGGAGTTGAAAGAAAAATTGAAAAGAGAAGTGCCTCCTAGTGGTAGTTCTTTCTATAGATATTTTTCTGACCCTAATAGTAATCCACCATCACATCATACTCTTGTAGAACGCATCGATAATATGTCACTTGCAAAGTGTAAAGGGTATGCTATGTTTGATTATTACTATTCAGCATCTGCGTTTGCAATTCAATGATTTCAACTCTCTATGTCGCATTTCTAATATTGTTATTGTGTGGTGGTATGCATTTCACATGGCCTATTAGATATCGTAGCTAATTTGGAGATTGTGGGCTCTAGCTCTAGGTAGAAAAGAAGGAAGAAACAAAGATGATGCGGATAAGATTGCCATTATCCGCACTTTTATCATGCTCCAGTTAGTCATTACAAATGGATTTATTATTGCAGGAAATGTAAAAAACCTATGGGGTCAATCGTCAAACTGCCACACTAACACACCAAATATGGAAAAACCTGCTATATAATGATTAGGTAATCCAAACGGTTCTCCTCATGTCTCTCGCTTACGCCCAGAAGCAAAAAGTTCGTATTACATTGGAGTTGGAAGTTCTAGAAGATTTTTCCCCTCATGATATTGATTGGGAGAAAGTCCTTGACATTCAAGGTAATGAAAGTGTATCTGCATATGTAGAAACTCTCTCGTTGCCAGACCGATGGTGAATACTAAATAATATTTGGTATTAGTTCCCTCATTACTATGACTTTTCTGGAGTTTATGACTGAAGGCAAGGCATTAGACCCTAGTTTAGCTGGTGCTGCCTCTATTCGTCAGACAGGTGCTGGTGGTCGTAAGTATCCAGAAAGGAAAAAGAGTGAAGGTGAGAGGAAGAGAATGAAAGCAGTTGGAGGAGGACGCACTGTCCCAGCTGCTTCATATAAAGACAGAAAGAATATTGGAGCAACAAAGGCTCGTTCTGATGTAGAACAACAGCCTACAAGGGCCAGAGACGACAAACAAGTTAAACAATCTTACGCTGATAAGGTTAAGGCAGAGAGAAAGAAAGCAGCACAAGCTCGTATTGCTGCGAAAAGAGGTGGTGGAGAGGCAACAACTGAGAAACCAAAGGCAAAAGAAGTTGAGAAAAAAGCAACACAACTCCTGAAGAAGAAGACAACTAAAGCTGTGGCACCTGGTTATAAGCCAACACCTGCCTCAGGTATGACAAGAGCTGAAAGAGACAAGAAGAGAGGAGAAGGTGAGAGAATGTTGAAAGGTATTATGAAGGACCAGGAGACCAAGAAATACACTGATGCTACTGGGAAAGCACCAGATGCTAAAGGTAGAACAAAGATATTAGGCAGGGTTGCCAAAAGAATGAATAGCTGATATAATAGAGGGATAACCACCCTCTTTTTTTATGAAATATATTGCAACCAAAAACCTCACTATCAATACAAAGATTGGTAATAAGGTATCGACCATTCAGTTAGTTGTTGACAAGGTTGTATCACCATCAAAACTAAAAGAATTATCTAAACGACAGATTAGAGAATACACCAAAGAGGTATATGAAGGTGCGGATCTATCATTCTTGACACCAGAAGATAAGAAGTATTATAATAAGAACAAGAAAGACCCCGATATTCAGTGGGCACTTGATATGGTATATGAAGAACAAAGAACAACCAACTAATTCAAACATACTAACACCGAAACCACCTAAGAATAGTTTCATTGTTGGTACTTGGGATGATCCAGAGATGTATGCCTGTTTACCTATTGGTGGTAGGTTGATGATTATTCATCAAGGAAAACAACTCAAAGTATGCAACAACGAAGATAGTGCTCGTAACTTTATCAACAAACACAAGAAACGTAGAAAGAAATAATATACCTCACCTCTAAATTGCTCCACTGATGTAAGAAACACGAACACATGTCACACTCTACAACTGAACAACGTTGTTCAACTCTTATTGAACTTGCTGAACTGAAGAAAACATATCGTAAACAGGATTTTAAGTTTACTCAAGATCAACGTCAACGTCATGATCTTCTCCTAGAACTTCGTCGTAGTCATGTATTTGAATACTATGAAGATGGTTTAGTTTGGATTGGTCCATCCATGGCAGGTAAAAAACTTGATGAAGGTGAGGAGGAGAATTGATCATGTATGATGAACTTTGGTCTGAAATTCAGGATAGTCAAGGAGAAATCTTTGACATTCCTGAAGACTTTCTCTCTGAAATCTATGAGGCAGAACAACAGTCACCTGAATATGGAGTAGGCAAATGAGTACTCTCAAACGTGTATGTTCACTGAAGACTAAACAACTTCGGTGGACATATGATGGTAAAGTTCTTCTCAAGACATACGAAGTTGCTACCATTGGTAGACAGAACAAACTTCAACAATTATACAAATGACAACATTTAATTGTAAAGGTGCCTGGTATGATAAACAGGGACGAAGACACAACTTTGAGATTGAATCTGATCGGGCAGAGCGTTCATTCATCAAAGAACTCGTAGAGGCACGGTATCCCACAGATCGTGTGGTAATCAACAATGTCTCACAAAAACGGTGAGTTTATTGTTACTCACCCCCAAATTGCTCCACTACTGTAAGACACTTCGACCACTATGGCAAACACACATCTCCCACACCCAGAAGACACCATCCTCACGGGTGATCTGAGAGCGTTCAAAGATATCTATGGTCCTGGACATGTGTCCCTAAAGATTGATGGTGCACCCTCTATTGTGTGGGGTAAACATCCAGAAACCGGCCGGTTCTTTGTGTGTACTAAAGCGGCATTTAACAAGAAGAAGAATCGTATCTGTTACAATAATGAGGATGTTCACACTCACTTCGGTCATCAGGAAGATGTAGCAGATATGCTATTCTTGATGTTGAAGTATATTCCCCGTGACATCTTTACTGGTGTTTATCAGGGTGACTTCATGGGTTTCGGTCGTACCGATACTTTCAAAAACAATACCCTAACTTATGTGTTTCCTGAAGTCATTCAACAAAAACTTGTCATCGCACCTCATACAATCTATGATGTAGTTGGTAAGTTGTCTGATGCAGTTGCTGAACCTCTCCTTGAGGTATTTACTGACACCCCACACATCAAGTGGGTTCAACCTTCTGTCGATTTTATTCACCAGAATGTCAAACCTCCCGTGTTTGATCTCAGTAAAGTTCAGTTTATGTCTGACAAAGAGTCATTCGTAGCTCAACAACAGATCAACGCTCTTATCAAGTCAGGACAAACACCCGAAGATCGTGATCTTAACTGGATTCTAGGTGACAATTTCCTCACCAATCTGTATCAGTTATTGATTGATGTCAAAGAAGATCTCATGGATTCTATGATCGTTCACGACTCTCCTAAGTGTTATCTCCCTGATGGTACTGAGGTTGTGGGTGAGGGTTTCGTATTCTATTCTGACTCCGGTCGTTCTTACAAACTCGTCGATCGTCCTCAATTCAGTTACACCAATTTTGTATCTGGTAAGTTCAACTAACTAGAAGGGGTGATATTGTTACTCACCCCCAAATTGCTCCATCTATGTAAGGTTACACACCATGGATCCAATCACAATTTCAAGATCACACTATGACACTATTGTTGAGAGTGTGGAGGAAGTCCTCAAAGTTCTCAATAAAGTAAACTACGATTGTGATGACTCTGATCCCAAAAATGTTTGTCACACGGCACCATTTGCCGTTGGATACTCACAAAGTGTAGTGACTCAACTCCTCTCTAACCTAAAAACCATTAAGGAGAACAACTAATGAACGAACTTAGTCAGACTATGGAAAAGGTTATCGATGTGATGGGTGAAACCTATTTCGATAGGTTTATGGAGTTCGCAGATAAAGAAGATTTAGAAACATCAAAGGCACTCATGGATGAGTGGATTGTTGATGGTAAAGATCCCCAAGATGGTGGAGTTGAGTTCATCTGGTTAGAAGAATGATGAGGTTAATTCAAAAGATCACATCAAGTGTTATTGGTCTATCACTCCTTACAATTCCAGGTGTAAGTGCAAAGATAGACCCAAGTCATGATGAACTAAAAAGAGCTCTGAATGATGTAGGTGTTGAAGTTTTCTTGAATGAAACAAAGTTATGTAATGGTAGTAAATCTGGTATGTATTCTCCTGACTATGATGCAATTGTCATATGTCAGGATGATAGAATTGAAACATCAGATCAAGAAGTTGACTGGACAGAAAATGATTATGATACTTTGAGACATGAGTCACAACATGTTGTTCAGGATTGTATGGAAGGAATTGATAATAACAAGATGTCACTATTTTTTAGTAACGAAATAGAATATCTGGAGTTTGTGGTGATGGGTTTGACAAAATTGGAATTCTTTCAGATTGTCGAGGCATATCGATCACTTGGTGATGATGTTCTCTTGAATGAATTGGAGGCATTTGCTGTAGCTAAAAGTGTAAAACCTGACACTATTGCTAAAGCTCTTCTTGGTATATGTAAGAAATAATGTTACTCACCTCTAAAGTGCCCCATTGATGTAACCACACATTTCAAACCATGGCAACCAGAGGCAGAATTGGAATCAAACTCACTGATGGTTCAATCCTTTCATCTTATCATCATTGGGACTCGTATCCTCAGTGGTTGGGTGTTAAACTTGTGAAGCACTTTAACTCACAAGAACTAGCATCCGATTTGATTGATGGAGGTGACATGTCCGCATGTTATTCTACTCACACTTGGGAATCTGAACCTGTTAAAGTTGAAGTCATTCAACCCGATGGTTCTTCCAAGTTTGAGATGGTAAAGAACAAAGATGGTGAGACTGTCTATACTAAAGTCAAGTCAGAAGCATCACCTCAGTATTACTCAGAACGTGGTGAGAACACTCCTCCACGTTTAGATAAGGATCTCTTTGAGTTCCTTGATAGAGGTGAAGAATACGCATATGTTTGGGAAGAAGGTTTCTGGACTTGTTACGATCTTCACGAGTTTGATGATCAAGAACCTGAATTGGTAGAAATCCCTCAAGTTCTATGATAGATTGTTACTCACCTCTAAACTGCTCCACTTATGTAACCACACATTTAAACTATGATTAACTACCTCGTCAAATGTCCATCCGATCCTTATGAGAACACCAGTTGCCCCGGTGATCTTGATAGGGCATGGGATATCTGTTTCAATCTCTCTGAAGAGTATGGATACGCAGAGGTTGGATATTACAATGTCAAAGGACATTATCAACTCCTAGGTGACTACACTAATGGTCGTTAAGATGACAAAACAACAATCAAACAAAGATTTTGTAAACGAACTCTTTGACAATCTATTCAAACATGTTGACACCGACATGATTGATTTACACGATGATGATTCGTGTTGTGATCACATTCAATTTGAACAATTATCTTTGGATGTATTATGAACTACACTAAAGAACAACTTGTGGATGCACTTGTTCATGAGTGGGAGTATCTCTGTCATGATGATTATGATCCACAAGATCCAACACCATCACAATATCGCAAAGAGATGGAAGAACTTACAATCGAACAATTAATTGAAGAGACTGACACAGGTGAGGGATTTACGTTAGAAGATTTCATGGATGTTCACAGCTAATAAAGTTACTCACCTCTAAACTGCCCCACTATTGTAATCACTCATTCAACTCATGACACTCACACAAACCAAAACCGAATTCCTTACTGAATCACTCATCGAACAGGTCAATGATCGTTGGAAGGTCAACTCAATCGAGTCCGGTCGTTCCTTCTATTCTCGTCTGTCTTATAAGGTCGCTAAGAAGTATATCAAAGTTCTTCAAGGTCGTGTTAACTCCGATGGTTCATATGAGACTGATAGTGTGTTTATGTTCATCGACAAAGAGACTGGATATGTATATAAACCCGCATCACATAAGGCACCTGCTAAGGGTATCCGGTTCTGTCTTGAGTCCTTAGTTGAGCATCCCGGTATGGTAGATCCTTACGGTTCTTTCCTCTACGTTCGTTAATTATGAAACTACTTCAAACTCTCAATCTATTCTCTGAACTCATTCACCTCTTTTATCAACTTGGAATACTCACTCGTCAGTATCTCGTCCCTTCTATTGTTTATGTTTATTGTTGGGCAGACTTCTACATCAAACCAGCACTAAGTATTCCCTATTATTATCTAAAAGTGAGACAACAAAGATTGTTACTCACCTCTAAATTGCTCCACTAGTGTAGTTCACCTTTCACCTCATGGCATTTCTCAACTGGGTTCAAGAAGCAATTGGATGTAAAGTAGAGGACGATAGAACCGGTATGATTCATACTATTACCGGTGGTAAGTTCCTCGCTGATTCACCTATGTGGCCCTTGATTGAACTCACTGATGAGACTGGTGTTGTCAGATTCGCAACCTTAGATAGGTTTGAGGAGATGATTTCAGTGGGGTAAGACCCCTTTTTTTGCCCTTTGACAGGTGATACAGATGCACTATTTTTGGTTCAGTGGTGGAGAGGGTTCTCAAAGTGTTAAAAACTGTTTTTTCCATATTTTCGTTTGAGATGACCTATGACACCTCCGCCACATCTAAAACGTCTAGAAATCGATTTATGACACCTTACAGAGGATGTATGGTATAATATTGTTACTCACCTCTAAATTGCTCCATCTACATAACCACTGATCCTGATGTTATTCACCTCCGGTAAATTATTGAACTATCCTACACAGGATATTTTTGACTTCTTTACATCACAATATCCCATCCAAAGTGATGTTGAGGTATTTCACACTGATCTAAGTGATGATAATGCTTTCGGATTTACTGAGGTTAATGGTGAAGAACAATTCATTCAGATTCACAGTAATTTAAATGAAGAGGATTACATCATTACATTGATGCACGAATTGGTTCATGTTGTTCAAAACGAAAGTGGACAATTTGATGATGATAAGAGAGAAACTGAAGCATATTCTTTAGAATCTATTCTCTTCAACCAATTCACTGTTGCTAACTGATGAAAACCACAACTCTCCACGTTTATGTCATGTTTGCCGAAATTCGTGGCATTTATGACAAAGTGAATGTCAAGATTGGTGTTAGTGATAATCCTAAAAGAAGAATCAAAGACATTCAAACTAGCAATCCTCTCCCTATTCATCTGATTCGTACATTTGAAGCAGGTAAAGATGCATATACTCATGAAGGTCATTTTCATAAACTTTACAAAGAGTTTAAGACTGGTGGAGAGTGGTTTGAGTTCAGTAATGATTATTTTGAGGAGAAAGTTCTCCCTGAAATGATTGATTATTTTGATAAGATTGAGATCAGTTATGATAAAGTAGAGACAACAAATTTCTCTATTGACGAGTTGTTGAGTGATGTAGATTGCGCCAAGTTTGAGATTGACAGTGGTTTGGATGATGATTATGCAAACCGTAAGATTATTCAAATCAAACTAAAGAAGGCACAAATTTTTGTTGATGATACTGTGAAGGTAGAATTTCAAAAAATAATTGATGAAATTCAAAACATAATTGATGAAGAGTGTAAAAAGAAACGCAAAGATGATCAAGAAAAAGTTGCAATTAAGTACCTAAAACGTAAGGCATATATGGCACAAAAGAATCTAGATGCGTTTGCAATGGGTTACTTAGTTGGGTGTGTTAATCAATAAGAATATTGTTACTCACCTCTAAATTGCTCCATCTACATAACCACCGATCCAAACCATGAAACCAGTTCTTATCATCATCATCGGTATTCTTCTTTGGCAATCCGCTGATGCTAGACAATTTGCTTCCGATTCATTACAATCAGCAAGTGATTTTATTGAACCAAACAAACAACACAACATCAATCTTTCTTTCTAATCATGTTTAATCAACGTCGTTTCCGTGGTGTTATCAATGAGGACGGATATCGTTATGATGTAGAAGTCTCCGCACCACATCTACATGCGGCATATGATATCGTACAACGTCGTGAAGGTGTTACACGGAGTCAAATTGTTTATGTTCAGGAAGTATGAATCACCACATTTATCATCTGACAAACACACAATTGCCAGAACCATTGTGTCATCAGTTAGCATCATTCATCTCTGCATATCGTCCACATGATCTCCCTCCGACCAAGAAAGATATGGATAAGGATGATTACATACCAAAGGAATCGCCTTTATCTAAAGAGAACATCCTTGACACGTATAAAGCGATTAAGTATTCACAAGACCTTGAATGGTTAAAGTTAAAGAGAGAGTATAATAAGAAGTGGAAAGGATATCGAACATATTACAATCTATGAGAATTAATATACCTCACCTCTAAATTGCCCTATTGATGTAACCACTGATTTCAACCATGACTAACTCAACTTTCCAAACCACAATCGAAGACACCACGTATAACGGGTGGACCAATTATGAAACCTGGAATGTAGCACTCTGGATTGGTAATGACGAGGGTTTGTATAACGAAGCACGTCGTCTTCGTCGTCGTGGATATAATGATCTAGTTGAACTTATCCTTGATTGTGGATCTAAAGAAACACCTGATGGAGTAAAATGGAATGATGTTAATTTGAACATTGTTGAACTTGATGAAATGATGGAGGAACTTTGATCATGTCACTAATCAAAACACACATGAATAATCACTTTGAAATGTTATCACAAAGAGAATTACTAATGGAAGATATTGATTCCATATGTGATGGTTTCTTTTGTGAGAACTTCCCCTCTAGTAATGATAAGTATGAAGAGTTAGTTACTCTACTATGTGATGCTGTCTGTACTAACTTCCCATCATGAAAGATATTCACAATTCACACATTGATCAACACTATGTTAAGTTCAATACAGAAGAGTTAAAAAGAATAGTTAATATGATTACAATTAATAAGGAAGAAGATATGCTAGTAGTAAGGAATAGGATACAACAGGTATTAGGTATGAAGGAAGATCCAATCGATAAGTTCCATAAAACAATAAGGTATTATGATGATAAGTGATCACATTATAGTTGTGGAATAGTATGTGGAAAACCTCCGAAGTACCTTCATAGGGTATACACAGATACTCTACAGATGCTAGGGAGTATATACACTAATATGGTATAAATGGATACAAAAGAACATTAAAAAACGTTTTAAAATACCTTTATAAATATGTCTTCGTGATTTATAGTATTCCACAAGGGTGTGGATAAAGTGGAGATATATGTGGAAAAGGTGTGATCTTATATCTCATTAACCTTTCAGTTCTTGTGTTTTATTATTGTTATAAACCTTTCAGTTCTTGTGTTTTATTATTGTTATAAATGGTCAGATTTTTAGTGATCTAAGCCCACTCTAACACGGGATTTTTGTTTTGTCAACCCCACCCACCATAAAAAGTGTCACAGAGTTTTTTACACATAAGAAACACAAATATTTTCATTCCTTATAACACCCAATTATAGAAATGTCACAGAGTTCTTAACACTTATACTACAGAGGGTTATAATATCTTTGTAAGAATAAAGAGCTTCATGATTAACACTGAGACCACAGAGGATGATTGGTATGACTTCTGGTATAATGAAGATACAGAGGAATAATGTCACTCACCTCCAAAGTGCTCCATAGGTGTAAGGGGGGGTGAGATTCCTTCCCTCTCATTGTTTCTCCCTCGTCGGTACCGACCTCCCGCGGGACTTCTCTGAGAGGATTGTCTATCTCCCCCGGAGGCATGACACACAAGTCAGTAAGCACACCTCTCCCAAATCCTTAAGAGTTATTGTTACTCACCACTAAACTGCCCCATTGATATGAACAACACTTCAACCACTATGATCACCGAATCAGTCTTCTCTGACCTTTACAGTTTCGTCGAGGAGATGACACCTGATCTGGAAATGTGTCTAGACTTCTGTGAGGCTCAGGGCATCACAATCACTGACAATGTTTGTACAGTGATTGGAGATTTGCTCTGGAATCAAGAGAACAACTGATCACCACTAACTAACACTCATGACACTTACAGAACGTAACAACATCCTCCATGATCTACGTGAGAGAATGATATATCACAGACGACAGGAAGAGTTCTACAGAGAGAGGATTCAATGGACTAATCAACAGTATAAGAGACAAGAGATTGACAACCTATATGATGAGCTCTTCGAAGGATACGGAGAACAGCCATGAGGATTATTCTACTAGGGTTCTTCACTGTCATAAGTGTTAACATGCTCATCACAGTTATGAACTCTGAGATGCAAGCGAAGAACGAAGCATTAGAGAGGTTAATGTCACCACCCTCCACAGAGATACGGTAATAATATACACGACCACGCGTGAGGTCGATAAACTCAGACGAGGCAATAGCATGGTGGTTCGTGTTATTGTGGCACAGTGAAGTGGTAAATGAACTCTGAGATGTGTGGGGTGGTTCCTCACACAGTCCTCAGAGTTTTTTTCTGCAAAGTATTACGTAGTGGACACAGTGGACAGTACATATAGTGGGACACAGTGGTTAGTGAAAATAACAGTTATATGGTATAATATTATTGTATTGTTATTATTTCGTAGATGGCCATAAGGATTAAGAAGGGGGGGGTTAAACTTTTTGAAACTTTCCTAACCTACAGGCGTTGTGTTTCGAGAGAGTTATAACGAGTGAATAAAAAAACTTCTGTATATTATTTTCGAAATCTATGTCGAGTCATATAAAAAAATTTTCCCCATAATTTTTCCCCCCTATAAGCTTCCTTAGCAATCTGGTGAATGCAGCAAACTCATAATTTGCCTAAGGTGAGTTCGATCCTCACAGGAAGCATGTATAAGTCGTCGTAAGTCACGTTGAGTCTTGACAAACCCCCTTCGGGGATATATCATTACATGTACACACCCTCGACCAATTAGTATGAATTGGGACTGTAATCCAAAACAACGATTTACTCGTAATCACTTAGAGAAGTGTTATAATCTCAGAGACACTTCAACGACATATAGAGGGTTAGGTGTCGGCCGAAGGGAGACGTTCGTTGGACACAAAGATGTTATCGAGAAACCAATGGGACATAAGAGACGACCACACAGCACTCCATACTGGAACTTCTGGAGGGCAGTGTTTGCTGGTTGGTTAATTCGATATCCTGGAAAGATCTTTAAGGGTATTGGTATGTTCTTCTTATTCATAGTATTCTTAATTGTATTCTCTTCTTCACCCGAAGTTGAGAACACTCCTTCTATGGAGTATAATGATAACGTCCCAAGTGTATCAGAGTGACATCCCATGCCTGCTATTAAAGAGAGAAAGAAGTATCCAAATTGTCTGAGGTATCCTGGAGGTAAGTCAAGGATCATTCATTATCTCTTCAGACAGAATATGATACCTTCACAGATCAAGGAGTATCGGGAGGGGTTCTTAGGGGGTGGTAGTTGTGCTCTGGCATTCTCTACGATGTATCCAGGGACTCCTGTATGGGTGAATGATCTTTATTACAATCTATACTGTTTCTGGACACAGTTACAGAATAACTCAGATAGTCTCACAAACCGTATTCTGGATCTAAAGGATAAGGCTTGTGTTGCTACTGATGTTACTGAGTTAGAGAAGAACCACAGAGATCTCTATGGAGAGATGAGGAGTTTGATTGATACTTCTACAGATCCACATGATCTTGCAACCGCCTTTTATATTCTAAACCGTTCTTCTTTTGGGGGTTTCACAGAGCAGAATAAAAACGCGTTTATTCGTGACTCTTATAAGAATACCATTTTTAACCAAACTAAGATTAAAAAATTGCCGGAAATTGCGCGGATTATTGAACCATGGAGGATTACGAATGGAGACTACAGGGACTTGATGACGGCTCCGGGGGAAGACGTATTTGTATTCTTGGATCCACCATATCTGATTAAGGATATGTTATACGGTAAGAACAAAGAGATGCATACGGGTTTTGTTCATGAGGACTTTGTGGCGGCTTGTAAGGATACACCACATAACTGGATGATCACTTATAATGAACATCCATGGTTACGTGAACAGTTTGCTGATTATCATATGGAAACATTTGAGTTCCGATATTCACTTGCACATCGTAAAGAGAATGGGAATAAGAAAGAAGAGTTATTGGTCATGAACTATCAACTTCCGCGTCAGTTGGAAGAAAATAACATTCTTTCTGAATTACTAGATAACGTGTAACCTTAGGAGGTTTCTATGTTGAACAAAGTGTATCACATCTATTCAGATGATAAGTGTCTACATCACAATCTGAACGAGGATAGTTTCAACGGTCTATGGGAGTATTACTTTATGGAAGGAGTTAAGTGTACCTATGAAGTGTGTGACGCTAAGGTATTAGAGGAGTCTAGTTACTAATGAAGATGAGTACACAGAATATGAGTGCAGAGGGTAAGGGTCTCTCATTCGTAAAGAAGAGTACTGGAGGGGATCCTGGACCCCTTCCAGTCCGTCCTAACAGGGTATTCACTGATAAGGAAAGAGAAGAGTTAAAAGAGATCTTTCATGAAGTTCTTCTTGAATATGGACTTGTGAAACGTATTGACTAACAACTAAATATCCAGTATAATAATGAATGAAATGGAGTGATTAATTAACTCATGGCCAAAGGATTTACGGTAAAAGCATCCAAACCCAATACAGCACCTAAAACATCAAAGGCTGAGTGGGATTATGATGACATTAAACAACGAATGAAAGGAAAGACAATTGTATTTTGTCTTCCAGGACGAGGTGTATCTTATATTTTCCTAAAGAACTTTGTACAACTTTGTTTTGATATGGTTCAGAATGGTATGGCCATTCAGATCAGTCAAGACTATAGTTCGATGGTAAACTTTGCACGTTGTAAGTGTTTGGGTGCAAATGTTCTTCGTGGACCTGATCAGGTACCTTGGGATGGTAAGTTGAAGTATGATTATCAGTTGTGGATTGATAGTGATATCATCTTCTCAACTGAGAAGTTCTGGCAACTCTGTGATATGGCTATTGATGCTGAAGGTAACCAGAAAGAGATTGTTGCTGGTTGGTATTCAACAGAAGATGGACGTACTACCTCAGTTGCACACTGGTTGGATGAAGATGACTTCCGTAACAACGGTGGTGTGATGAATCATGAGATGGTAGATGGTATTCAGAAACGTAAGAAGCCCTTTACTGTTGACTACACTGGTTTTGGTTGGGTGATGATTCAGAAGGGTGTCTTCGAAGATAAGAAGATGACTTATCCATGGTTTGCTCCTAAGATGCAAGTCTTTGAATCTGGATCAGTTCAAGATATGTGTGGTGAAGACGTTTCATTCTGTCTCGATGCTATTGAAGCTGGTTTTGATATCTGGTGTGATCCTCGTATTCGTGTTGGTCATGAGAAGACCAGGATCATTTGATAAACTGTCACAGAGGGTCTTAGGATCCTCTCTAACCCCTTTATAATATACAAGTAGATACAATCACACTATGGCAAAGTTCAAACGTTCACTGATGGGTGGAACCTTTATTGAGACCAAGCCCAAGAAAACACGACAGGGTTCAGGACAACATACCAAGTACGCAGCTAGTTCTAGTAATAACAAACCCAAACGTTACCGCGGACAAGGACGTTAATATTTGAGACCCTAGATATTAGGGTCTTTTTTTATTGCTATGGCATCTTTAATTTGTAATCTACCTAGTGAAGAAGTCTGGGTTAGAAAAGAATACCTCACTGACCATAAGTTTGGTCATGGAGAGTTCGTAAAGGGTGTCTGGGTGTCTTGTAAGAGTATCCCAGGACGTGCATTCTACTTTGAGACATATCTCCCAGAGTATGCAGCAATGTATGATAAACTTCCTATCAGTGCGTTTGTATCAAAACCAGTGACACCTAATCCTGATATGAACTTACCTAACCTACAGTTCTGGAATTGTATGGATTATGGTGTTGTGAGTATTGCAAAACAGTTCATTGGATCTATGGACTTTGAACTATATACCAGAGACCATGGTAATATGAAAGGTACATACATCTGTACCATTGATAACTATCATGCAGATCCAGATGTAATTGATTATGCAACATCTGAGAATCCTGCAGAACATAAGTCACACAATCTCATTGAGTTAGAGAATGGACAATATGCTCTGTATCCTAATAACAGAATGAGAATTTATGATAATAGTTTAACACCAGAGGAGCCTCTCCAACCAGATTTTAAAGTATCCACCATAGAGTACTCTGTGGAAAATGGATTTGATAGACTCGGTATGGGACGAGAGGATGAATACTTCTGGAAAACGTCCAAAGAAAGAAAGGAGGAACCCAATGGCGAATCAGTTTCAGGTGGACAAGAGCTTGGACTTCACTTCCAAGATGACTCTAGTGAATGAAGTGTCAAGTGATCGGTATCTAGAACAACATAGGAGACAAATGGAAAAACAAAACCTTCTGAGAGAGATTGCTAATGATGCACAAACTCCAAAGAATAAGAGACAACAAAACACTGATGGACTTTTTGAAACAACTGATTGTTCTCACCCTGACCATCAGTGCACTTGTGATGATGAACAGGTAACACTTATTGAAGATTAGTGTTCTAAATACTTGAGAATTGTTGTATATTAAATAAGTGCCAGTCGAAAGAACTAGTAAAGCCTTTAAAGATATCAGTGCTACCTTTCAGGTAAATCCAATCAGTAATGATTTGATTGCATTGTTAAATGAGAATGCCATTGCTCGTTCTGTTCGTAACTTGATTTTGACTGTTCCTGGTGAAAAACCTTTTGAACCAGATGTTGGTTCAAGAGTAACAGATATGTTATTCGAAAATATGGATAGACTTACGGCTAATGCTATTAAGTCTGAAATTGAGAATACTATCAAATCATATGAACCTAGAGTTTCATTGAAAGATGTTACTGTAGATGCAGACTTCGATTCGAATCAATACGATGTAATGGTTAATTATATTATCGTCGGTATTGATGCAGATATACAACAGCTCTCGTTCGCACTAGTACCCACTAGGTAAATGCCTTTAGTTAATTTCTCTAATCTTGATTTTGATGAGATCAAGGAATCTATCAAAGATTATCTTCGTGCTAATTCAAACTTCACGGATTATGACTTTGAAGGATCTAACCTATCTACAATTATTGATACGTTAGCATATAATACCTATATCACTTCATATAACACCAACATGGTGACGAATGAAGTGTTCATTGATAGTGCAACATTGAGAGAGAATGTTGTCTCTCTTGCAAGAAACATTGGATATATTCCTAGATCTAGAAAATCAGCAGTTGCAACTGTATCTTTCGAAGTTGAAGCTTCAAGTGTAACTGGATATTTTTTAACACTAAAGGCTGGATTGGTTGCAATTACAGCTAGCACAAAAAATAGAAGACTTACGTTCTGTATTCCTGAAGATATTACAGTTCCAATCAATTCATCTGGTATAGCTAACTTCGAAGATATTAAAATTTATCAGGGAACCTATGTTTCTCAAAACTATACAGTTTCATCTAGAAATCCATATCAACAGTTTATCTTAGATAATCCTGGTGTTGATCTGAATCTTCTTAATGTGACTGTTTTTGAATCTGAATCATCATCAACTTCTAGAAAATATCAACAGTATAATAGTTTATTCGATATCAATGGCAACTCTGCCATTTACTTTACTCAAGAAATAGAGGGTGAGAGGTATGAACTTCTGTTTGGTGATGGTGTTTTTGGAACTAAACTTCAGGAACCAAATTATATTGTAGCTGATTATATTATCTCTGATGGATCTAATGGTAACAACATATCAGATTTTAGATATTCTGGTAGAATTTTAGATAATAATGGGGTACCAGTTACCGCGGGTGTATCACTTATCACGACTAACTCAGTATCGACTGGTGGTGATGACATTGAAAGTGTTGAGTCTATTAAGAAGTATGCCCCAAAAGTCTATTCCTCACAGAATAGAGCAGTAACGGCTTCTGATTATGAGGCATTAGTTCCAACTATCTACTCCGAAGTACAATCAGTTTCAGCATATGGTGGAGAAGATTTGACACCACCATCTTTTGGTAAGGTTTATATCAGTATCAAACCAGAAAATGGTGAGTACCTTTCTACTTCGATCAAAGAAAACCTAAAGATTAAGTTGAAACAATACAGTGTTGCTGGCATTTTGCCAGTGATTGTTGATCTTAAGTATATCTACGTCGAAGCTGAATCAAATGTTTATTATAACACCAACCTAGCATCAACATCAGGTTCTGTCAAAACTACAGTAACACAGAATGTTGGAGTATATGCAAACTCAACTGAACTGAATAAGTTTGGCGCTAGGTTTAAGTACAGTAAGTATCTTAACATCATTGATAGTAGTGACGAATCTATCACTTCTAATATTACAAATATTAATATTAGAAGAGATCTAACCCCTATAATCAATTCTTTTGCTGAATATGAGATTTGTTTTGGTAATAGATTCTACCTAAAGAATCATGGACATAGTCCCATCATAGACGGAACACTCATTGGTTACAATATTCGTTCCTCAGGATTTAAGGTTAGTGGTATTAGTGATACGGTTTATCTCGGTGATACACCAACAGGTGACCTTTCTAGTGGAAGTATATTTCTTTTCAGACTCAAGTCACCTACTGAACCAATTGTCGTAAAAAGAAATATTGGATCTATTGATTATCAGAAAGGCGAGATTAGATTAAACCCAATTAATATTCTTTCATCAACAATATCAAGAGGTTTAGTTCCAGTTATTGAGATATCTGCTTGTCCTTATTCAAATGATGTTATTGGTCTTCAGGATCTCTATCTTCAATTAGATATGAATACTACAACATTCAATATGATTTCTGATCGTATTGCTTCTGGTAATGATACCTCTGGTAGTAACTATATCGTATCCTCAAGTTATGGATATAAAAATCTTGTCAGGGGAATTCCAACTATTACTAATACTACAGATGAAATTTCACCAAGTACTATCAATAATAGAGGTGTAAGAACTGTGGTAAATACTGGTAGTAGTATAGGTACAGTTACCCCTGAAATGACTCCCACATCCTCTCAGACAACAACTACGACCTCCAGCACATCATATTCCTACTAATAAGAAATGTCAGTAGATAGAGTAAAGTTTCAAGATATCCTAGAAGATCAACTTCCTCGATATGTAAGGGAAGATTTCCCATTGCTTACTGATTTTCTTAAACAGTATTATCTTTCCCAAGAAGTTCAAGGTGGAACCTTTGATTTAGTACAGAACATCGATAAGTATGTTAAACTAGATGAAATTTTTAATATTTCATCAGAAACAGAACTATTCACAGATGTAGATTATGATGATACAACCATTAACACTTCTGTTAATGGAAACTTTACTGTAGGGTTTCCTGATAACAATGGTCTCATTCAAATTGATGATGAGATTATTTACTATGCAACCAAAACAGACAAAACCTTTGAAGGTTGTATAAGAGGTTTCAGTGGTATTACAACATATATTTCTTCACAGAATCCAGAAGAACTTACATTTGAAAAGACGGAAGCTGATTTTCATGAAAAGGGTGCACAGGTTAAGAACCTAAGTGTCATTTTCCTTCAAGAGTTCTTCAAGAAGATCAAGAAACAATTTGCTCCTGGATTTACTGAGAGATCATTTGATAGCAATGTAGATCAAAGAAACTTTATTTTTGGTTCTAATAGTTTTTACCAATCAAAAGGTACCGATCAATCATTCAAAATTTTATTTAAATCACTTTATGGCGAAGAAGTAAATGTAATTAAACCTGAGCAGTTTTTGTTCAAACTTTCTGACGCTGATTATAGAGTAACTAAGGACTTAGTTGTTGAATCACTTGAAGGTAATCCACTCAATCTGTTAGGTAAAACTCTATTTCAGACTGACACAGAATCTAAAGGTAGTGTTACCAAGGTTGAGAAAATTAATTCTGATGAAGGTGACTTCTACAGACTTGGTATTGATATTGGTTATGATAGAGATATCGATGTTCGTGGAACAATCTATAGTCAATTTGGAACTAATTCAAAGACAAAAATTCTGAATAGTGTTGCTATTGGTCAAACATTTATTGATGTTGACTCTACACTTGGATTTGGTCAGACTGGTTATTTGACGACCAAGGACATTGATGGTGATAACCTTCTTCTCAACTATACATCAAAGAGTATTAATCAGTTTTATGGTGTAGAAGGTGTTACTTATACTATTAACGAAGGAGAGGATCTTCGTGATACTGGATATGCATATGGGTATGAACTTGATGGTTCAGTCATCAAAGTAAGAGTTGGTTCTACTCTTAATAGATTCATCATGAAAGATGAAACATATTCTTGTTCTGTTGATGATGTAATCTCTGTAAAGTCTATTGGTATTGAATCAAAGGGCGAGAGATCTAAGTCCTGGTTTACAAACTTAAAAACAACTCTAGATGTATCTGTAATTGGTGAGATTGACGTATCTGAAAGAATATATGAAATTGATACCTTTGATGATCACTTCTTGTATCCAGGTTATTCAATTATACTTTATAATAATTCTGGATCAACTGTCAATGGTAAGTTGACACGCATCTCTGGTAAGAGAAGTTTCACAGTAAGACTTGAAAGTGAAATTGTTATTGGTGGTATTGGTGTTGAGTGGAAAGTTGTAAATCAAATTCTTAAGACACAAACTGAGATATATCCAAAACTGTCTGAGAATATGACAAATATTCTCAACACTTATTCTAAGTTTGATGGTGAATCTCTTGTAGTATCTAACTCTCTTCCAAGTTATAGTGATAATTCTATCAATCCATATGACAAAGAGATTAAATTCTCTGGTAGTTCGATTGATACATATACTCTTAAACTGACCACCAACTCTGACCGGCTATCGTTTGACCATGGGTTTAGGACTGGTGATGCAATTTATTATTCTAGAGGTGTTGTTGATTCTATAACAACTACTCCTGATGGTGTTGAATTTGTCACTCAACAGTATAGTGGTTTTGAAAATCTTGACTCATTGGTATATTATGTCAAGAGAGTTGATCAGGAAAAGATTAAACTTGCAAGATCTAAGTCAGATATTTTTGTTGACAAATATATTCCCCTGCTTGGAGAAGTTTCGAATATTACTATTTCTTATTATCCTAATTACGATAAGAAGTTATTACCTCAACCCATTGTAAGGGAGATTCTCTCACCAGATCCCGAAGTTGGTGATTTTAAAACTGAACCTGGTTTTTATAACGGTATCTTTTTAAACGGTGTCGAACTTGTAAACTACAAGTCAACGGATAAGATTTTCTATGGACAAGTTGAGAGTATTAATATTGGTAACCCTGGTGAAGGGTTTGATGTAATCAATCCTCCACTAGTTCATATTGAAGATACTGATGTTGTTGGTAGTGGTGCAACTGGTTTTGTTGCCGTTGAAGGACAATTGGATAAGATCCAAATCATTGATCCTGGTTTCGATTATCTAACAACACCTGTTATTAATATCAGTGGTGGTAGTGGTAAAGATGCTTCAGCTGAAGTAAACATGACTACAATCAACCACAGTGTTTCTTTCAACGCTGGTGTATCCACCAGTAATATTGGTGGAATTAATACTACAACCAATACAATTGGTTTCTCGACATATCATAAGTTTAGAGATAACGAACAAGTTATCTACAATTCTAATTCACTTCTAGCACCTGTTGGTCTTGTTACAGGATCCACATACTTTACTAAGGTTATAGATCAGTACAGTATTCAGCTACACAATACTTTTGACGATTCGATTCTTGGAATTAATACAGTTGGTTTTGGTATAACTGGATATGGAAATCAATCGATTGATTCTTACAATAGAAAGAAAGTTATTTCTAGTATTGTAGTCACAAACCCTGGTAGTGGTTATAAGAATAAGAGAAGACAGATTCCTGAATTTGTTGGTGTTAAGACTGCTTCCGATCAAATTTTTATCACCAATCATGGTTATGAAACTGGTGAAATTGTCAACTACTATTCCAGTGGCAATGATATTCAAGGTATCTCTACAACAAGTGATTACTATGTGACTAAAGTTGACAATAACAACTTTAAATTATCTTTAGTTGGACTTGGAGTAACCCAAAGAAACTTTGATTTTGATAATCAAGTATATGTTGATTTAAATTCTGTTGGTACTGGTCACTTTAATTACAAGCCAATTGTTATTAGTGTAAGTGGTGTCACTGGTGTTAGTACACTCAGTGATCAAGACTTTGGTGCTAAAGTTCAACCAATCTTCAGAGGTTCTATCGATTCTGTTGATATTACTGAAGGTGGTGTTGGTTATGGTTCTTCTGAGATTCTTAACTTCTCTAGAGATCCTGTAGTTACGTTTAAGAGTGGTGAGAACGCAAAACTCCAACCAATCATTTCTAATGGTAGAATTGTTGATGTTATTGTAATCAGTGAAGGTTCTCAGTATGTTTCAATTCCAAATCTAATTGTTGAAGGTAGTGGTAATTATGCAAAGTTGATTCCAATTATTGATGATGGAAGACTTAAGTCTGTCAACATCGAAAGTGGTGGTATTGGATATGTTCCTGTAGAAACAACTATCAGTGTTGAATCAGCTGGTAAGAATGTAATTTCAGGAGCTATTCTAAATCAATGGAATGTTAACTTAGTTGCAAGAGATCAGAGTATTACTGGATTTGATGATGGATTTGTAACTCAATCAAATGACAACAAGTCTCTTCAATACTCTTCTGCATATACACCCAGATCACTCAGAGAGAGTGTTAATGCTCTTAATGGTGATGGTAGTCGTTTCTTTGGTGCAAATGATTTAAGAATCGAACTTGGTGTCGAAGTCGATAACATTAGACACTCACCTATTATTGGGTGGGCATATGATGGTGCTCCAATCTATGGTCCTTATGGTTTTGCCAACGCCAAGAAAGGTCTAGTAAAGCAAATGGAATCTGGTTATGAACTGAATATCAATAATCCAAACAGACCAACTAAATCAGTTTATCCTGGTGGTTTCTTTGTTGAAGATTATGTATTTACAAATAAAGGTGATTTGGATGAACACAATGGTAGATATTGTGTAACTCCAGACTATCCAAATGGTGTCTATGCATACTTCACAACAGTGACAAGTATTCCAGATTCCTCTGGAGTATTTAAAAACTTCAAATCTCCTGTATTTCCATATTGTGTAGGGCCCACGTTTAAGTTTAAACCAAATAATTTCAACTTCTTGATCAGTTCAAACCAGACTGATTATGATATTGAATCTAATGGTTGGTTTAGAAATACTGATGAATATCACTTGAATGATGATAGATCTGGATATCAGTTTATCTTTAACTCAAATGGTGAAGATAAACAAGGTCTTAGAGTAACATCAACATCAAGAGGTACAATTGAGAGTGTTGGCATTCTTACAGGTGGTAAAGACTATAGTGTTGATGATAGAGTAGTATTCAATAATGTTAGTACTGGTGGACAGTTTGCTCAGTCTAAGGTCGAAAGAGTTGATGGTGGATATGTCAATAACGTTGATACTGTTTCTAACGTGGTTAATAATGTTGAGTTTGTTAATTACAATGGCCAGACACAATTTATTGGATTCAGTACAGTAGTTCATGATTTCCAAGCAAGAGATTTGGTTCAAGTTGATGGACTCTCTGATTACTTTAGAGGATTTGATGGTACATACAGAGTTGGTGTTAGATCAGATAGTCTTGTTCTAACCCTTGGAACTCCGGCATCAGGTATTACTGGTATCACCACATACTTCTATGTCTCTGGTTCACTTCAATATCCCAATGTCAGACCTAATGATATTTTGAGTATTAATGGTGAAAAAGTTAAGGTTATTAATCTGGACAAGATAACTGGTAGAATCCGTGTTATCAGAGAACAAGATGGGACGACTGGTATTGCTCATACGAACACTAGTGTTCTTCGTGAAAACCCCAAGAAGTTCACAATCAATACTCCTGGTATCAGTTCAACCAGAAGACTTCAAGCTAATACAGAACTCTACTTTATCTCTAATGAGTCTGTTGGTATTGGAACTACAACTGGTTTAGGAGTTGGTACAACTGTATCAATCAATGACCCTGGTGTTGGTGCCACTCAAAGGTTTATCGAACCAAGATCTATTTTCATTCCAGATCACAATCTTAAAGTTAATGATAAGTTATTCTATAACAAGTATGGAAATACATCTATTCAAGTTTGGAATGGTGATCCTATAAAAGGATACCAATCATTAGATACTTTTGAGTCATTCTATGCTGCACCACTAACTTCTGATACCATTGGTATTTCTACTAATAAAGTTGGTATTGGTACAAGTGGTGAGTACATTGGAATTAATACCGATAGAAACCTTCTTTACTTTACTGCAACAGGTAATGGCGATTACCACAGCTTTGAAACTAACTTTGATGATGTCATCAGGGCAACTGTAAGTAAAAACACTACTACAGTATCAACAGCCAAGACACACAATATCAAGACAGAAGATGTTGTGTACCTGAGTGTAAAACCATATGACATTGAGACAGTAACAGTTAAGTATGATGATAATAACAGAAGGATGGTATTCAATCCATTGTCTTTTGTTTCTGGTGATGTTAATACGATTAAGGATACAATCAAATTCCCTTCACATACTTTCAAAAAGGGTGACAAAGTAATCTATACATCAGATTCACCTGTAGGTGGACTGAATGTTAATGAGATGTATTTTGTTATTCCTTATGATACTAATAACATTCAACTTGTTAACAATAAGTATGAAGTATCGTTACTGAGTCCAACTTTTGTTAACCTAACCAGTGTTGGTAGTGGATCACTATCCAGAATCAATCCACTGGTAAACATTAAGAGAAATCAAAAACTCAAGTTTGATCTTTCTGATAGTTCATTGTCGTTTGTATCGAATGGTGAAAACTATTCTGGATTTGAGATGAGTCTCTACTCAGATATTAACTATATCAATCAGTTTGAAACTAGTTCTGAAACTAATGAATTTGAAGTTACCAAGTTTGGTGAACCTGGTTTTGCAAATGCCAACTTAACACTATTTGTTAGTGATTATATACCACAATCACTTTGGTATAACTTTGAACCACAGAATCTTGATATCCTTAAGGATAGTAAGAGAGAATATATGGTTGACGAAGAGTCTCCATCACATAATCAAATTAACGTTGTTTCAACTAAGTATGACGGTAGACATGTTGTAAGTGGAATTGGATCGACCACTTTTAGTTTCAATATTGGTCAAATACCTGACAAACTATCATACGATGGTAATGACTCTACGATTACCTTTGAGACCTCTTCTAAGACTCAGAAAGGTCCAATCACTAGATTAAACATTGTCAACCCTGGATATGGGTATGAGTCCCTTCCAGGAGTCGATGGAGTAGTTAGTGATGAGGGTTATGATGCAATACTATACTCTCAATCTAATAATATTGGTAAAATTCTCAATACTGAATATATCTCCAATAATATTGGTTATGATTATCCAACGGACAAAACACTAAAAGTTGTTTCTAATATTCCGCAAATTGTGGAAGTAGAAACTCTAGCATCATTTGATTACATTGGAATTAGTTCCAATGGTAGAAACTATTTGATCGCACCTGATCTTGTTGTTCTTGATGGGTACACAAACGAAGTAATTCCAGAAATTGATATCAAATATACTCTTGGTGATAATCAAGTTACTATCTTCACCAACACATATGGTTTACATGACGCACCCCCAAGAATTGTTCCCACAAACAACTCCAATGGTGTTGGCATTAAGTCTATTACATATGATAACACTACTAAAACCGCACAAGCATTCCTTAGTCAGTCATTTTCATCTCTATCTAATTTTCCATTCAAAGTAAATGATACGGTATTCATTGAGAATACCAGTGTTGGTGTTGGTTCCACTGGTAGTGGTTACAACTCTTCTGATTATAGTTACACATACTTTAAAATTGTTAGTACTGATCCAAATATTGGTGGATCGAATGGTTCTATCACATATGATATGAGTGATGTTGTTGCTACTGGAACCGTTCCGGGAAGATATGATATATCAGGATCACTTGGCAAAGCTATTCCTATTTCGTCATTACCAATCTTTGACCCAGTTATTTCTAAGAACAACTTCTTTGTTGGAGAGAAAGTTGTAAGTCAAAGTGCAACTGGTTTCGTTGAAAGTTGGAATCCAGTAAATGAGATTGCAAGAATTGCTTCTTCTGATGAATTTAAACCTGGAGATAAAATTGTTGCACAAACATCCGGAACAATTTCATTTATCGGTGGTGTAACTGGATTTGATTCTGAAATTATAACTGGATCTGGTACAACTATTATTAATGGTTGGCAAAGAAATACTGGATTCTTGAATGATAACCTGCAGGTTACTTCAAATAATGAGTACTATCAAAACTTCTCATATTCCATCTCTTCACCCGTTCCTCTGGATAAGTGGGACGATTCAGTAAGCTCTATTGTTCATCCTTCTGGTTTCCAAAAGTTCTCTGATCTTCAAGTTGAAAGTTATGTTAGAGATTTGAGATCAAACAACTCAGGTGAGTCGTCTCAAATTGATGTCACAGTTGATATACAAAGTGAATCCAGTATTCACTGCTTCTTTGATTTTGATGGTGTATCAGAGAGAACTTCCCTTATTAGTGGTGAACCAGTTTCTAGAGAGATATTCTTTGAAAATAGAATTCTTACTGATCACTTCGAATCTATCAGTAATCTTGTTACGACTGTTGACGATTTTAGTTCTAAATTTAATAGTAATACAAGAGAAGATATTTACATTGACATTGCAAACTTTGACTTGAGTCAAGTCTTCAATAGAGTTTTCACATATGTTAAAGATCAAACTTTCACTCAAGAGAGAGTTTTTAACATTCTTGGTCTCCTTCAAGATGGATCAGTTGGATATATTAATGAATATGCGACACTCGCTACTGCTCAACAACTAGGTCAGTTTGATTATGTTAAGAAGCAAACTGGTTGGCAATTTAGGTTTTTCCCAACTTCACCCCAATTTAATAATTATGATGTTACTGTAGTTACTAACGGATTGTTCAGTTCAAATCAAGGATTTGGTACTGATAGGTATAATCTTAGTGATGTTGCAGAATACAAAGGTACACAAGTAGATATTCCTACTGGAACTAAAACCGATGTTGTTTCTTTTGCCACTACTCATAGATCATCTAGTACTCGTATTATTATGGATCTTGGTGATAATAATTTCTTTGCCTATCAAGTGAATATTATTCATGACGGCACAGATGTTAGTATCACTAATTATGGTGATATGACTACAAATCAGAGAATAGATTATGGAACACAAGGTATTGGTACTTTTGGTGCAGAAATAGATGGAAGTTTTGTTAATCTGAATTTCACTCCCATAGCTGGTGTTGCTGCTACCGCCACTAGTTTCAATGTTTTGACTTCTGCAAATGAGACTGGCGTTAGTTCTACTAAAATGAGAACTAGTAGATTGATTTCTAACTATGTTTCTATTGCTGCTAGTACATCACCAGTAGAACAAGTAATTTCAACATATGCAGATCCATTCCAATCTGCATACTATTTGGTTACCATTGATGATGATACAAACAATCAACATCAGTTCTCTGAGGTTGTAACTATTAATACTGATTTTGAGGAATTCTTTACATCTTTTGGTGAAGTGTACACTGGTGATTCTTTTACTGGTCTTGGTACTTTTGGTATTATAACCGACTCATCGAACACGATGTTGACATTTACACCAAAAGCCAATATTGATGTTGAAGTTAGAGTTATTGGCCAAGAGTTACAGATTTGGGATGGAAATAACGACTTAAGAGACATTAACACTGATTTTGGTGATATTACAAATAATGAAGCTACGTTTAGGGGAACAAATCTTGAGCAAACAAATCGATTTAGTATGAATACCGATGGCAAAGGAATCTTTGTCAGAAGTTTTGATGGTGATAATCCTGATGTTGTTGGTGTAGGAACAAACTCCGTTAAGATTCCAAATCATCTATTTGAATCAGGTCAGAATATTACTTATTCTGGAAACCAAGGAAGAGATAATGATACCACTGTGAATAACATCAGTATTGCTTCTACTGTAGTTCCTGGTATTGGATTAACTGATAAACTTCCTGTTGATTTGTACGCCGTTAAAATTAATGATGGACAATTGGCTTTCTCTGATACTGCTGAAAATGCTTTGTTGAGAATTCCAAAAACTTTCCAAATTACTGGAGTTGGGGTTGGTACTTTCCATCAAATTAAATCTAAAAATCAAGATGCAAGAACTCTTGTTCTGATTGATAATATGATTCAGTCTCCTGTTGCTGAAACTGATATTACTACAAGCCTTACTGAGACACTTTCAACAGAAACTCTATTCACAGTTGCTGGAATCACTTCGTTCTTTTCAGACGACATTATTAAAATTGATGATGAGTATATGACTTTGATTTCTGCTTATCAAGATCCTGATGATAGTCTTTATTACATGAAAGTAGTTAGAGGTCTTCTTGAAAGTTCATTAGAAGTACATACAAATTCCAGTACTCTTACTAAGATAAGTGGTAACTATCATATTGTTGAAAATAACATCAACTTTGTACAATCACCTAAAGGATTGACTCCTCTTAGTACGTCTATAGATGGACCTGATGGGATTGACTGGACTGGTATTACTACTCATTCTTCTTTCCAAGGTAGAGTATTCAATAGAACATCATTTGTTGGAAGTTCTACTGACAATTATATTAATAATGTTGTATTTGATGATATCTCTGTTGGGTTTAGTGGTATCAGTAGTGAATTTGTTCTGAAATCTGGTGGTGTAGATCAAACTGGTATATCAACTGATAACATCATTATGACTATTAATGGTGTATTCCAAGAACCTGATGGTGTCCAAAGAGATGGAGTATCAGAATTCCCAGCGTATGATTTGATTGAGTCTGGCGGACAAACTATAGTTCAATTCAGGGCTGATCCATATAGAGAAGATGGAGACAATAACACTAGATCCTATCCTCGTGGTGGTATCCTGATGGAAATTGGTTCCTCTGAAGGAACTGGTTACCAACCTTTGGTTGCAGCTGGTGGAACGGCTGTTGTATCTACGACAGGAACAATCACATCTATCAGTATTGGTAGTTCTGGTTCTGGTTATAGATCTGGTATTCAGGAAACTGTTAATGTTGGTGTTCAAACTTACAGTGATGGAATTCCAAGTATCCAGTTTATCGGAACAGCAGCTATTAGTGGTGGTCATATTGTGAGTGTTGCAGTCACAAATCCTGGAACTGGTTACACAACTACTAACCCACCTGAGGTTGTGATTGACGAACCACTGGCTTATAAAAACATTCCTCTTATCTACGCACCTGGTTATTCAGGTATCGGTACAGGAGCATCAGTTGATATTGTAGTTGGTAATGGTTCTAGTGTTATTGAATTCAACTTAAATGAAAAGGGCACTGCATATGGAAACAATATCAAACTTACTGTAGGTGTTGGTGGAACAGTTGGAATTCCAACTTACTCCTCACATACTAACTTTGAGATTGATGTTATCAGAACTCAAAGAGATCATTTCCAAGGTCATTATATTGGTGAACTTGAAGTATTTGATAGAATTGATGACAAATTTGATGGTACATCTAAAACCTTCAATCTAAGTATCGGTGGAGAACTTTATGCTATTGTTTCTAGGAAGGGTTCTAGAGTTGATACCAAGAAAACACTTTTAGTGTTCGTTAATAATGTTCTTCAAGAACCTGGGAGATCATATAATATGGGAGGTGGTTCACTTATCAGATTTAATGAAGCTCCAAAACCTGGAGACACTTGTACTATCTACTTCTATAAAGGAACAAGGGACAAAGATGTCATTTTTAGAGATATTTTTGAAACAGTGAAAGAGGGTGATACTCTAAACATCAACAACAACTCAAATATAGGTCAAAGTTTTGGTCTAAGTCAGAATGATAGAATTGTTGTTGGTGTTAATACGATTGATTCTGTAGCTACTACTCCTTATGTTAATCCTGGTGTCACAACTGATACGACAATTCTCAGACCAATCTCCTGGTGTAAGCAACTTACAGATGTGATTATTGATGGTGAATATATTGGTAAAGATAGATTCCACTATGAACCAAACATCTTCCCATTCTCTTACTTGATTAATTCTATTGGTGTTACTACCACAGTTGTTTATGTTGATAGCCTTAAACCTCTGTTTGATTCTTTGAATGAAACAGAAGATACTGAGTATCAAGGTGAAATCCTCATAGTATCTCAGAATGAAAAGATTACTGGTGTAGCTACGGCAATTGTTAATGATTTTGGAGAAATTTCTGGAATTAATCTTTCTAATCCTGGTGCTGGATATACAGCTAATCCACAAATATCCATTGCTAACCCTGAAGATGGAACAAGGTCTTTTGTTGAATCTTTAACACAGAATCAAAAAATTGTTGGATTCAATATTGTTCAATCTGGAACTGGTTATACATCAACCAATCCTCCTATTGTTCTTATTGAACCACCACCATATGCTATTGAAAGAGTTGATGTTGTAGATTACTCTGGTGACTACGGTATAATTGTTGGTTTTGGCACACTTACAGATGGAGATAAAACACAATTTGTGTTTGACTTCTTTATTCCTTATGATTCCTTTATGAGAAATGATGATTTGACATCAGACTCCACTGTTACTAGTGGTATTCAAACTGGTGACTTCTTTGTAGTATTTGATTCCTTTGAGACAGCTTTAAGAGGGACTGTTGTCAGTTTAGAGACTGATAACTCAACTAGACTTGGTGTTACTACAGAATTTCTTGATAATGTTTATCAGGTCGATCATGCACAAACAGTATCTGTTAATGTAATTGGTGCTGGAGTCACTGATGTAAGACGTGTCTATACAAATATTGTTGGATTCACTAGTGATGGTGTTTCTTTTGATGGTACAAATAATACATTCGATTCCACTGTCTACACAATGGATAGAGTTAACTATGAAGTATTCTCTGGTGGTATTGGAACCTCATTTAATTATGGTCAGTATAGTTGGGGTAAAATGAACTTAAAGGATAGACGTGACGCACAGCAATTCAGTTCCTATGGTGGTAATGGATACTCTGGTCTTAGTACTTCTGCTTATATTAGACGTGAAAATCAACTCAAGTTCAAAGGCTACGATATTATTGATTATTGATGTATCTAAATACTTCTAAGAAATAGTACCTGGCGAGTAATGGCAAAATTAGGTATAAACACAGGAACCACAGCCAACGATGGAACAGGTGATACTCTGCGAGAATCTGGTGGCAAAATTAACACTAACTTTGATGAGATTTACTCTAATTTTGGAGACGGCACCACACTTTTTGCTGGTATCGTAACCAACATTACAGCAGGAAACTTTATTAGTATCTCCACATCCTTCGGTGATGTAACGATTACTGGATTAGCTAATACAGAGAAAGTAAATGCAGAATCACTATTTGTTTCTGGTATCTCTACACTTGGTGTTATTACTGGTGCCACGTCTTTAGAAGTTGGACCAATTTATGGTACAACTCTGACAGCTTCTGGTACGGTAATTGCTAATAACTTTATTGGTGATGGATCTGCACTAACTGGACTTGCAACAACAGAAAGAGTTACAACTACGAGCTTAGTTGTATCTGGTATTACGACTCTTGGTATTACAACTGGTGTAACCTCTATCGAGGTTCAAGATTTATACGCTACAAACCTTTTTGGTGATGCTAATAACATCACTAATGTGCAGTATGCCGAATTATCTGGTATTGCAACTTACGCAACCAACTCTGGTATTGCGACTTACTCTGACACTGCTGGTATTGCAACTTACGCAACGAACTCTGGGTTATCTACAAACGCCACAAACGCAACATTCTCTACGACCGCAGGTTTGGCTACACATGCAACTACTGCTGGTGTTTCGTCATATATTTCTTCTTGGATTATAGGTGAGGACCCAAGTAATAATTCTCACTATAGATTTACTGGACCCGGTGTTTCTACAGACCAAGATGATCCAGAACTCTATCTGGTAAGGGGTCAGGTTTATAGATTCTCCAACCAAATGGGTAGTCACCCATTACAAATTCAAACTACAGTAAATGGATCTGTAGGAACTCCATACACAGATGGTATTACCAATAGTGCCACTGTAAATGGTGATATGATTTGGGATGTCCAGATGGATGCACCAACTCAACTCTATTATCAATGTCAAACTCATGCTAGTATGGGTGGTGCTATTGAAATTCTTAGTAATGATACTGATTTTGCTGGATACTCAGATAATGCTGGTATTGCTACTTATTCGGACAATGCTGGTATCGCCACTTACTCAGATAATGCTGGTATTGCTACTTATTCGGACAATGCTGGTATCGCCACTTACTCAGATAATGCTGGTATTGCAACTTACGCAACGAACTCTGGGTTATCTACAAACTCAACATACGCTGGATACTCAGATGTATCTGGTATTGCCACCTACTCAACCAATTCTGGTATTGCTACTTATGCCGATATAGCTGGTATTGCAACTTACGCAACCAACTCTGGTATTGCGACTTACGCCGATACATCTGGTGTATCTACTACATCGGGATATGCAACCAACTCTGGTATTGCGACTTATTCGGATAATGCTGGTATTTCGACTTACGCTGATACTGCTGGTATTGCAACACTATCAACAAATTCACAAGGATTAACTGGATCACCAGATATTACAGTTACATATGGAACTGTTACTGGATTAAATGTAAGTGGCGTATCTACACTAGGAATCGTAACCGGAGCTACCTATTACGGTGATGGTACCAATATTACAGGTGTTGTAAAGACATCATCAGTACAGACATTTGATAATCTAAGTGTTACTGGTGTGACAACACTTGGTGTTGTTACTAGTGTTCAGTCTATCTCATCTGATAAAATTTATGCTACTAATATTGAAGCAACAACACTTAAGGGAGATGGATCACAAGTCACTGGAGTTATTGCGGAAGGTTCAATTGGATTGGCTCTTAATAATGTATATGTTGGTGCGGGATTCACTGAAATTAATGAAATTTTCCTGGGTGAAATTGAGGCCTCGTTTGCATCAGTTGGAAATACTGGTACTTACACAATCACTGGTCTTGCAGCCACAACAAACACTAGATCAGATCAACTGATTGTTACTGGTATATCAACACTTGGTATTATTACTGGTTCCCCTTCGGCTGAAATTAGTTTTGTTTATGGCACAGTAGAAAAAAGTGATACTATTAAGGTGTATGATGAAGTTTCCTCATCAGTAAATCACAGTGTAATATTTTCTGTTGATGGTAATCCCGGTTCTGACGATTATGAATCAGTCAAGCATGGTTCTCTTGCTTGGACACCGTCTAACAATTCACTATCTGGTATTTCATCACTCAGTGTTGAAAATGTAGTATCAACTGGTATTATTACGGCAACCTCATTTAGTGGTGATGGATCTGGTCTGACGGGTATTGTTGGTTCTGGTTCTGGTGTCATCATTGAAGATGATGGTTCTCCTGTTGGAACTGCAGGAACAATCAACTTCTCAACAAATCTTTCGGTATCCCCAGTATCTGCTGGTATTGTTACTGTAACCTCAACAACTCCTGATGATATCTCGGCAGATAGTCTAGTTGTGACTGGTACCTCAACACTTGGTATTGTAACTGGTGCAACATATTATGGTGATGGTTCAGCACTCACAGGTATCTCTGGTGGTATTGGTACTAATGGTAGTGTTAATACAACTGGTATCATCACAGCTAATTCATTTTACGGTGATGGTAGTAATCTAACTGGTGTTGGTGGTGGTTCAACCGCAAACGTTAGTACTAATACTTTAAATGTTGTTGGTGTCACAACACTTGGTGGTGACTTAACTGTTAGTGGTGACTTAACTGTTGGTGCTGCTGGAACAATTAATGGTGATGCCTCTTATGTGGTATCTGGAAAGTGGAACCTGGGTGCTGATGGCACCAATAACTATGAATTCACTGGAATTGGTTTCACACTTACCACAAACGATCCTGATCTGTATCTCGCAAGAGGTGCAGTCTATGAGTTCGTGAATGAGATGGGAGCTCACCCATTCAGAATTCAGAGCACACAAAATGGTGCTACTGGAACTCCATATAACACTGGTGTTACTAACAATGATGTAAGTAATGGAACACTCAGATTTGAGATTCCATTCAGTGCTCCTGATACTCTATATTATCAGTGTACTTCACACGCTGGAATGGGTGGAACTATCTTCATCTATCCAACCCTCAGATAACCCTATAAATACTAAAAAACTCTTGTAAACAATGGCAGCTATAATTACTGACCAACTGCGTATTCTAAATGCCAAGAACTTCATCGCTGGAGTTCAGACTGGTTCTAATTCTTATTACACGTTCATTGGTCTTCCTAACGCAGCTGACTATCAATCAACTTGGGATCAGGACCCTCCTACTCCTAAGGATAGTTTATCTCAGTTGGATGATAACTGGGATACAATGATGGCATTGAAGAAGATTAATTCTTCTGATATTACACAGGTTGCTCGTAAACAAACCTGGACTTCAGGTATCACTTATGATATGTGGAGAGATGATATCAGTAGGGATAATCCTTCTCAACCTTCTGGTGCCTTTGACATCTATTCTGCTAATTACTATGTAATCAATTCTGATTTTAGAGTTTATATTTGTTTATTCAATAATGCTACTCCTGAAAATAACTATCAGGGTGGACCTTCACTTGATGAACCCACTTTTACTGATTTAGAACCAAGAGAAGCCGGTTCTTCTGGTGATGGTTATATTTGGAAATATATGTATAGTATTTCTCCAAGTGATGCCATTAAGTTTGATTCAACGAGTTTTATTCCAGTTCCTTCTAATTGGTATACTAGTACCAAAAATGCACCAGTTAGAGAGAATGCAAAAACAAGTGGACAAATAAAGATTGTCACTGTTAGAAATCGTGGTGTTGGTGTTGGTACAGCTAATATTACCTACACAAAAGTTCCCATCTTAGGTGATGGTTCTGGAGCACAAGCTACAGTTGTTGTTAATAATGACTCAAAGATTGATTCAATCACTGTATCTAAGGGTGGTAGAGGATATACGTTTGGGACTGTAGACCTTGTTGCTGGAGGTGTTCCTACTGGTACTACAGAACCGGTATTCAATGTAATCATCCCTCCTCTTGGTGGTCATGGTAGTGACATTTACAGAGAACTTGGTGCATACAATGTTTTAAATTACTCTAGATTTGAGAATGATACTGAGAATCCAGATTTTATTACTGGTAACCAGTTTGCTAGAGTTGGTATAGTTGAGAATCCAAAAGCAAATGGTACAGATGGTATTCTGACTTCAGATAAAGCAAGTGCTCTTTATGCACTTCGTCTTACTGGTACTGGATATAGTGAAACAACGTTTACATATGATAATATTATCACACAAACTGTTGGTTTAGGTTCTACTGCTGTTGGTAAAGTGGTGTCCTATAATCCAACAACTGGTGTTTTGAAGTATTGGCAGGATAGAACCAATTGTGGATTTAACTACGATGGTACTTTGAATTCAGATCCTCAGTACGGATTTAGAGAGAATAAATTTACTGATAATATTACTAGTGGAGGATCACTTACTATTGTTGGTGGTTCTAATAATCTGGCTATCAATACATCATTTCAAGGTGTATCGACAGTTCTAAATAGTAAAACCTACTATCTGGGTCAGAACTTCGTAAATGGTGTATCTCAACCCGAAGTTGAGAAATACACCGGAAATATGATCTATGTTGATAATAGACCCTCGGTAACGAGGTCATCATCTCAGAAAGAAGACGTAAAGATTATCTTGCAGTTCTAAAGAATTATGCCACAGGAAACTAACCTCAACGTTGCTCCTTATTTTGACGACTTTGATCCGCAGAGTAACTATTATTCAGTACTATTCAAACCAGCTTATCCGGTTCAGGCACGTGAACTGAATAATCTTCAGTCTATCCTGCAAGATCAAGTTGAAAAGTTTGGTAATCATATTTTCAAAGAGGGTGCTAAGGTAATTCCTGGGCAAACTACTTACCTGAGCGATTTTCAATCAATCCAGATTGAAGATACTTTTCTGGGTGTTCCAGTTTCATTATATCTTGATCAACTAGTTGGTAAAACTATAAAGGGTGCCACTTCTGGCGTAACCGCAAAAGTAATCACATATATCACAAATGATCAGTCTGATCTTGGAAATTTCACTTTATATGTAAACTACTTTGACTCTTCTACTACTGATGAAAATAGTGGAACATTTTTAAGTGATGAAGTTCTGAATACTACAGAACCCATTCAGTTTTCTACCACTTTTATTAGTTCTGGTGAGGGTTTTGCAAAAACTATTACACAAAATGCGGCTTCTACTGGTTCTGCCTTTACACTTTCCAATGGTGTATACTATCTGAGAGGTCATTTTGTTAATGTTTATGATCAAATCTTAATTCTAGATCAATATTCTAATAAATCATCGTACAGAATCGGTCTCAATATTCTCGAAGATGTGATTTCTTCAGACATTAACCCTAATTTGAATGATAATGCTCAAGGGTTTAGTAATTATACTGCTCCTGGAGCTGATAGATTCAAAATTACAGCTATTTTAGCCAAAAAAGATCCTCAAGATTTCGAAGATGCTAACTTTATTCAGTTAGCAGAGATCCAAAATGGCATTTTAAGGAAGAGTAATACAAATACTGAGTACAGTTATATTGGTGATGAGTTAGCCAAACGTACCTTTGATGAGTCTGGACACTATTATGTCAAAGAACTTGTCACTTCTGTTAAGGATTCACTCAATAATGGATTCGGAAATAGAGGAATTTATACTGAAGACCAAAAAACTACAAACGGAAATACTCCCAGTGACGATCTGGCTATCTACAAGATAGCTGCTGGTAAGGCATATGTGAGAGGATATCAGGTTGAGACCTTTGGACCTTCATATGTTGATGTTTCGAAACCAAGAACCACCAATTCTTTAGAATCTCAAGGTGTTAACTTTGGTTTCGGACCCACTTTTGTCACAAATAGAGTGTATGGATCACCTGCGATTGGTTTTAATAACACAAATACCCTTTCACTAAGAGATCAGAGGGTTGGAAGTGATCAAACTGCTCAGTCAGGTAAAGAAATTGGTGTTTCTAGGATTTATGATTTTGCACTTGAGTCTGGATCTTACAATTCAACGACTCCTGACCAGAATCAGTGGGATATTTCACTATATGATGTCCAAACTTACACAGAATTTGATGTAAATGAGCCAGTAACACTCAATATTCCTACTTTTATCAAAGGTAGCAATAGTGGAGCTACTGCATATCTCAGACATTCTGTTGTTGGTACTGGTTTTACCGCATATGATGTAAAAGGTGAGTTTTTCCTTGGCGAAAGATTGACTTTTAATGGCCAAGAGACAAATGGAAGAACAATTACCGATATTACGAACTTTGAAATTTCTGATGTCAAGTCTCTTTACGGAGTCGTCGGTTCTGGATCTGAATTTACAGCTGATCTGGTTCAATCAACCAAAACTGAGGTAGGTATTGCTTCAATTTCTGGTGTATCTGGTAGTATTTCGACTGTAACCACTCCTTCTACTACTTGGCCAGGTATTTCTTCTATTGGAAACCTTGTGGAGTACTCAGTTTCCACAAATGATATTCCATCTTTGGCTAGAATTACTAACGTTAACACAAATACCATCGTAATTGAAGCCGTTGAGAATGTTAGTGGTTTTAGGATTGGTTCTCTTCCTTCAACTGATATTTCAGTTACAGATTTTAAAATTGTAGAAACTCGACAACAAGTTGGATCATATACTGGTAACTTCTCAGGTGGAAATACACTATATTCTGTATTCCCTAAGAAGAACATAGAGTCTGTCGATACTACAACTTCTTCACTGAATATTCGTAGATCATATACTGTTAATATTAGTGGAAATGCCACTGGTGCAGTCAATACTGATGCCAATGAAGTTTTCCAATCGTTTGACGAGGAAAGATATACACTTATTCGTTCTGATGGTACAACCGAATCACTTACTCAGGATAAATTTAACTTCAGTAACGGAAATACTACTCTTATCATTAAGGGACTAGGATCTAATGATACTGGTGCAACTCTCGTTACTACTATTACAAAAGATAAGATTACTTCTAAAATCAAGAAGTATAATTTTAATCAAAGTATCATTATTGACAAATCTTCTAACGTTGGATCTGGTATTGGTGGAACAACACTGAACGATGGATTGGAATATGGCAATTATCCTTTTGGTACCAGAGTCCAGGATGAACAGATTAGTTTGAATGTTCCTGATGGTGGTATTCTTTATGCCATATATGAATCATCTGACACAAATAATCCACAACTACCAAGTATAACCACTGGATCACTTGATGGTCCTACTGCTACGACAAACGATTTGATTATTGGTGATGAGATGGTTGGCCAGATTAGTGGTGCAGCTGCAATTTACTTTACCAAAAAGTCTGATACCAGTGTTGAGTTTATTGGTCAAAATGATAAAATCTTTATCAATGGAGAAGTTGTTAAATTCAGAAAATCTGGTGTAAGTGCTGTTGTATTAAACTACAACAAAGGTAGTAAAAATATTATTAGAGATTTTACATTCTCTAATGGTCAGAAGAATACATTCTACGATATCGCTAGAATTAAGAGAAAATTTGGTGTATCAATTCCATCAAGAAAACTGAAAGCTTGTTATTCGAGTTCTTCTTATGATCCTTCTGATGATGGTGATATCACTACAGTTCAATCTTATAAGAACTTAGACTTTAAGACTCAAATTCCTAAAGTCAATGGTATCAGATGTACTGATATTATTGATGCTAGACCAAGAGTTTCTGATTATACAGTCAGTACAGGTGGCAGATCGCCATTTGAGTTTTTTGGTAGATCATTCAATGGAGGACAACATAGTTCTGCAAATGTGATTGCGTCTGATGAGACTATCACTATAGATTTCTCTTATTATCTTCCAAGAAAGGATAGAGTATATCTGACGGCTGATGGTGTATTCACAGTAAAAACAGGTGTTCCTGATGATAATCCATCTTTACCTGATCCTATCTCTAATGCTATGAATATTGCAAATATTGCACTTCCTGCATATTTGTATAGCACTGAAGATGCTACTGTAACTTTTATTGATCATAGAAGATATCAAATGAGTGATATCGCTAAACTAGAGAAGAGAATTTCAAACCTTGAGTACTATACATCATTGAGTCAACTTGAATCAAATGCTGTTAATCAATTTACTCCAGATGCTAATGGTTTAGATAGATTTAAGTCTGGTATATTTGTTGATAACTTTACAACTACAATGGCTCAGGAGTCTGACCTAGGTGTCAGAAATAGTATTGATAGAAAGAATGGTATTTGTAGACCTTCTCATTATACTACAGCTTTTAATCTTGAAATCGGTAATACTACAATTGCTGGCATTGGGACCACTACTACTCCTAATCAGGATAAGAATTACGCTGATATTCTTGGAACCAATGTTACTAGAAATGATTCATCATTGAGTCTCAGTTACACAGAACAAGTTTGGTTGAGACAACAATTTGCTACTAGAGTAGAAAGTGTTACTCCATATATGGTCACTTTCTGGGCTGGTAATATTGTTATGAACCCAGATACTGATGTTTGGATTGATGTCAACCAAATGGAAGTCAATGAAGTTGTAATGGAGGGTTCATTCGAAGCCATTGCAGAACTTGTGGAAGCAGAAGTATCTACTGATGAAGATGGTAATAGATCTGGTATCACGCCCGTAGTTTGGGATTCTTGGGAAACTACTGGAATCAGGGTTAGCGTTGATATGAATTCAAGTTCTAGTACATCTAGTAGCACTGGCAACAGAGCTGGTACTATTGATGAGTTCCGTGAACTTACAGGAAGACCCAGAAGAAATGGTGAAGTTCCTGGAAGTTTCCTAGTTGAAGAAGAGACTACCACAACTACAACTACGACCACAACTAGTGTTGGTGTTGAGTTAGATCAACAGAGAGAAGGAACACAGATTACAGTCACTGAAAAGATTGATACAGAATCACTCGGTGAGGCTGTTGTAAGTCGTGAAGTTCTTCACTTTATGAGATCTAGAAACATTGAGTGTATTGCTACATCAATGAAACCATATACTAGATTGTATGCATACTTTGATTCTGTTGATGTAAACGCCTTCTGTTACCCAAAACTTCTAGAAGTTCAAATGGAGAGTGGCATTTTCCAAGTTGGTGAAACAGTTACTGGTGTGATGCCAACTGCGGAACAAAATGAGGATATTGATCCTTCTGCTGTTCCAAATGTTTCTTTCAGAGTGGCCACTTTGAATCATAAGTATGGTCCTTACAATGAACCAACTGACAGATATGGATCTAATCCATATAACAGAAATGTCGAAATCGGACCTGAATATTCTGAAACTTCGACAATTATTAATATTGATACCTCTTCGTTAGAATCTGAAGAACAGCCTGAATTCTCTGGTTGGGTAGCTGAGGGTATGATTCTGAGAGGTGGTTCTAGTGGGGCTGAGGCGGTCTGTAGATCTCCTAGGTTGGTATCTGATAGGGTTGGAACTATGATCTATACCTTCCAGGTTCCTCCTTCTGGAGACCCCGCTAATCCAACGTTTGAGACTGGTCAATCAAGAATGAGATTGACTAGTAGCAATACCAATAGTCAAATTGAAGGTACTGTTACTACATCTGCTGAAGTAACATTCTATTCACAAGGTACAGTTGACAATACTCAAGAAAGCACACTTTCACTGAAGAACGCTACAGTTGAAGTTGATGATAGTTTTGTTGAGACCAGAGTTTTAAGTGATAGTGACTCTGATAGTAGTTCCACTAGTACATCATCTGTTGTTGCAACTGGTGAGTATACTGACCCTCTCGCACAATCATTTGTTGTTGATGACCCGACAGGTGTGTTTATTACCTCTGTCGATGTATTCTTCCAGGGTAAACCCGAAGTAGATATCACACCAGTTACTTGTCAGTTGAGGACTGTTGAGTTTGGTACTCCTACTAAGGTTATTCTCCCTTACTCAAATGTAGATATCGACCCTAGAGATATCACACTATCTGAAGATGCTAGTGTTCCTCATAATATTAAGTTCAAGGCTCCTGTATTTTTGGAACCAAGAAAAGAATATGCTGTTATTCTTCTCTCACATAACACAGAATATAGAGTATTCATTTCACAACTTGGTGAAGCTGACATCTCTACTCTGGGTTCAGAAGAAGGTCAGGTTCTTGTTTCTACACAACCAACACTTGGTTCATTATTCAAGTCACAGAATGCTTCTACTTGGACACCATCACAATATGAAGATTTGACATACACTCTGTACAGAGCTGATTTTGCCGATAGTGGTTCTGTACAATTCTTCAATCCTGATGTTCCAAAATCACTGGAAATCATTTCTAAGGATAGTGTGACAATGTATTCTAGAGAGATTAGGTTGGCCACAAATGTACCTATCACCTCTAATATTGAAGAGGGGAATACAATCACTCAAACTAATACTAGTGGAAGTGCTAACTTTGGTGGTTTCTCTGGACCAGCTAATGGTTCAATGAGTATTACTCAATCCGGTGTTGGATACACTGGTTCATCTTATGTATTTGCAGGTGTAGCATTAACCAGTTTGACTGGTAATGGTATCAACGCAACAGCAAACATTACCGTTAACAATGGTGGAGCTACAGCAGCTACCATCAACGCTGGTGGGATTGGATATCAAGTTGGTGATGTGTTGGAGCCGATTTCAATTGGTAATGACTCGTTGGGTGTTGGTATGAGACTATCTGTTTCAGCACTTAATGGTAATAATGAGATGCTATTGACTGGTGTTCAAGGTAGTTTCAGTACTAACTCAGCTGACACACTTAAGTTTGAAAATAGTTCTGGATCAACCGCATTAATTAATGGTGGTGGTGTTAATCCTATATCACCTATCAGAGTTGTGAATGATGGTGAACATATGAGCGTGTTCTTCAGAAACCACGGGATGCACGCATTAGGTAATGTTGTGACACTTTCTAATCTGAATGGTGAAATTGATACATCTGCTCTTTCTATCAAGTATGGATCATCTGAAACTGGATCAATTACAATTGCAAGTACGGACAACTATACTAACTTCGAAAGTGTTGGTGTTGGTGTAACTAATCCTGGTTATGTCAAGATTGGATCTGAGATCATTAGGTATACTGGTTTTACTGGAAACACTCTAACTGGTATTACTAGAGGTATTGATAATTCACCTATTGAAAATCATTCAGTTAATGATACTGTCAAGTTGTATGAGATGAATGGTGTTTCTTTGAGGAGAATCAATAAGAATCATAATCTCAATGAGACTACTGATAACAGACCAATAACTCTTGATACCTATGGTATTAAGATTGATACTAGTGACACTACATATGGCACCAATAGAAGCGGTTCTGGAACTCTTCCAAAACTATTCTTCACAGAGACCAAAAATGGTGGTGGTAGAAATGGACGTTCTACTTATAATGTTCAGTTTGAAATGTGTATTCCTAACTTCACTTACATCACTCCAACAGGAACAGGTATCGACGGTTCAATAAGAACCACTAGTGGTACATCTGTATCAGGTAATGAGCCATCTTTCTTCGATAAAGGATTCTCTCCAATTACATTCAAGAGAAAGAATTACTTCGATTCTCCAAGAATCATATCTTCTAAAGTGAATGAATCTACCTATCTTGATGATCTTCCTGGTAATAAATCGATGACTCTGAATGTTAACATGTCAACCTCAGATTCTAGACTTTCGCCAATGATTGATTTGACTAGAACAACTGTTACTTTTGTTACAAATAGAGTTAATAAAGTTATCACGAATTATGCTGATGATCCAAGAGCCAACTCTATTCCTAATGATCCTTCCAGATTTATTTACGCAACAAAGTCTATTGTTCTTGATAATCCAGCAACCTCTATTCAGGTTCTCTTAGATTCATACTTGAATACTGATTGTGATTTACGTGTGTTCTACGCATATGATCAACCTGGAAAATTGAATGAAGTTGTATACATTCCATTCCCTGGATTCAACAATCAAGATCCTTCTAGACCTGGATCTGTTATTGATCCACAATTGAGTGATGGAACACCTAATCAAGAAACACCTAAACAGGATTCTCAATTGAGCTCCCCAACAGCTGGCAATTTCAGAGAACACAAGTATACTGTGGATCTACTTCCACCATTTACTTCGTTTAGGATTAAGATCTTGGCTACAACTACAAATCAGGCATTTCCTCCACAATTCAAAAACCTTAGGGTTACTGCATTGGCATGAGGAAGAACAGATTTCTCCCTGTAGAAAACAAAGAAGGGATCTACAGGGATAGTAGTACTAGATCCCTTGTTAATACAAATAAAAAAGACTTTGATGATTACATATCAAACAGGAAAAGGTTGTTATCTGATAAACAAAGAATCAATGATCTTGAGGTGAAAGTGGATTCACTTAAAGATGATATTGGTGACATTAAAAATCTACTACTAAAGATTGTAGATAAATAGAAAAAAGTTTAGTGTATAATGGCACAGCCCTCCAGTAGACAAGAACTTATTGACTATTGTTTGAGGCAACTGGGTGCTCCTGTATTGGAAATCAACGTTGCCGATGAACAAATAGAAGATTCTGTGGATGATGCTCTTCAATTCTTTAATGAGAGACACTTTGATGGTGTTGAGAAGACATTTTTAAAGTATCAAATTACACAAGAAGATAAGGATAGAGGGTTATCTAGACCACCCGGTGCACCTAGCAATAGTGCAGGACAAACTGGTATTTCTTCTACTAGTACAACTACCAATATTGTAGGAACTGCAACTACATTTACATATTATGAGAATAGTAATTATATTCAATTGCCACCATCAATTTATGGTGTAGAGAAAGTGTTCAAATATGATGACACCATTGGTAAAGGTATGTTCAATGTGAAGTATCAACTCATGTTGAACGATATGTTTGGTCTACTTGGTTTTGGTGCAAATGGATATGACTTGACCACATATTCAATGACCATGGGATATCTAGAGACCATGGATTTTCTTTTGAATACACACAAACATATTAGATTCAATCAAAGATCTGACAGAATGTACTTGGATATCAACTGGGAAAACATTCTGGTTGGCGAATTCCTTGTTATTGAATGTTGGACAGCACTAGATGGTAGTGACTATTCGAGAGTATGGAATGATTCATTTTTGAAACCATATTTAACTGCATTGATTAAAAGACAATGGGGTATGAATTTAATCAAGTTCCAAGGAGTGAAACTACCAGGTGGTATTGAGTTTAATGGTAGACAAATTTATGATGACGCAGAAAGAGATCTTGAAAGAATTAGAGAAAGAATGTCTTATAACTACGAACTTCCTCCAATGGATCTTATTGGTTAAATCTTATGGCACTCAATCCATTCTTTCTTAACGGAACACAATTAGAACAAGGTCTAGTTCAGAGTCTTATCAACGAACAGTTGAAGATGTATGGAATAGAGTGCTATTATATGCCTCGTTCTTATGTTACTACTAACTCAGTAATCGAAGAAGTCATTCAATCTGAATTTAATAATGCCTATCCTATTGAAGCATACATGGATAACTATGAAGGTTATCTAGGTCAAGGAACAATATTATCTAAATTTGGTATTGAAGAAAAGGATGATATAACTCTAATTATTTCCAGAGAGAGATATGAAAGTTATATTGCTCCTTTGATGAAAAATCTTCCAAACATTGAACTTTCAGATAGACCAAAAGAGGGTGATTTGATCTACTTCCCACTGGGTGAAAGATTATTCGAAATCAAATATGTTGAACATGAAAAACCATTCTATCAACTCAAAAAGAATTACGTTTATACTCTGACTTGTGAACTCTTCCGTTATGAGGATGAGGTCATTGATACTAATATTGATAAGATTGATAATGAAGTCGAACAACTTGGTCATATTCAGACACTGACTATGGTTGGTTCTGGATCAACAGCAACTGGTATTTCATCCTATTGTGCCTCTGGTTCTGTATCTCCAATCTATATTAAGAATATGGGTAAGAAGTATTCGGCACTTCCTACCGTTGGATTCACATCTTCACCTGGTGTTACTGCTGTTGGTGTTGCATCTATCACCAATGAGTATATCAACTGTAATGGTTTGTATGGTGGTATGCTTTGGTATATTAATCTTGAGAATGCAGGTTGTGGATATACCGTTGCACCTATGATTACTATCACAACCTCACCTGGTGATGATGGTGCAGGTGCTGCAGCAACTTGTGGAATTATTACCACTGGTTCTGTGATGAAGATTGAACTCACAAATGGTGGTAGTGGATACTGGGAGGCACCTAACATCTGGTTCGATATGCCAGCAACTGGTGTTACTAGTGCTACTGGTATTGCTACAATCAACCAGTCTGGTATTGTCACAGCAGCATACATCACACATGCAGGTGCTGGATACTCAATGGCTCCAAATGTCTACTTTAGTTCTCCTGGTATTGGAACTGATGTTGGTATTGGAACCTATATCTTCAATGAGATTGTTGTTGGTTCTTCTTCCTCTACAACTGCTAGAGTTAAGGAGTGGGATATCGAGAAAGAAATCCTGGAAGTTTCTATTGTTGATGGAAACTTTACTCCTGGTGAGATCATCGTTGGTCAAGAATCTGGAGCCAGATACACACTCAGAGATGAGGAAGAATATGATCTTGTATCTGGATTTGCTGAGAATGATATCATTCAATCAGAAGCAAATTCAATCATTGATTTCAGTCAACAGAATCCATTCGGTATGCCTTAACTAAATAATATCATAGGTTTTGGAACATAATGTTTGAATATTTCTATAATGAGATCTTCAGATCTGTAATTATCGGATTTGGATCTCTATTTAACGATATTGAAGTCCGACACAAAGATAGCAATGATGATGATACGAGTATCATCAAAGTTCCTCTCGCGTATGGACCAACTCAGAAGTTTCTTGCTCGTATGCAACAAGAAGCTGATTTGAATAAACCTATTCAAATGACACTCCCAAGGATGTCCTTTGAATTTACAAACTTATCTTATGATCCAGCAAGAAAGTCTACTAAGAATCAATCATTTACTATAAAGTCACCAGATGGTTCACAGGTAAAAAGAGTATATTCTCCTGTCCCATATAACATGACAATTGTTCTTTCAGTTTACTCAAAACTGAATGATGATATGTTACAAATTACAGAACAAATTCTTCCATACTTTCAACCTTCTTATAATCTATCAATTAAATTTCTTGGGAATCTAAACGAAATTCGTGATGTTCCTATTGTGTTAGAAAACATCACAATGGAAGATGATTATGAAGGAACATTTGAAACAAGAAGAGCCTTAGTTTATACCTTTACATTTACAGCTAAAGCGTATTTGTTCGGTCCTGTAACGGATGTAACAGGGGATATCATCAAGAAGGTTACAGTTGGGTACGTGGCTTCTTCTACAGATGGTACAGTGGCTACAAGAGACCTTACATATCAAGTAACACCTAGAGCTACAAAGGACTACGATGGAAGTATTATTACTAACTTGGCAGAAAATGTAGAGTTATCTGATACTTATGTTCAAGTTAATGACGGTTCTGCAGTTATTAAAAATTCATATATTTACATCGGACAAGAAGAAATGTATGTAGACAAAGTGTCTGGTAACAGACTAACTGTAAAGAGAGGTCAGGATAATACTATAGCACAGACACACGTTGGAGGTGCAGCAGTGTATAGTATCAATGAGGAGGATGACAAACTTATTGAGTTTGGTGATGATTTTGGTTTTAACGGAACTGTTTTTTAAGGTATCTCATGAATAAGTATGATAAGCTTAATGAAACTTTTGATGTTGAACCCACAGAAGTAGAAGTGACAGAAAAGAAAATTGAAAAGATCAAATCAGGTTCAGAGGATATTAAGAAGGATTATGAATACACCAGGGGTAATCTCTATTCAATCATTGAGAAAGGGCAGGAAGCTATCGATGGTATCCTTGAACTGGCTCAAGAGAGTGAGATGCCTCGTGCGTATGAAGTTGCAGGACAATTGATTAAGAACGTGGCAGATGCCACAGATAAACTCCTAACACTCCAACAGAAGTTAAAGGATGTTCAGGAAGAGAAAGATACTAAGAGTCCAACAACTGTCAATAATGCATTATTTGTTGGTTCTACCGCAGAGTTACAAAAACTCTTGAAGCAGAAACCTCAGAAAGATAATAAATAGGTAAAAGACTCTAAAAGAAAATGGCAGCAGTAAGTTCAGTCAATCTTGTAATTCAAAAAGGAACTTATTTTGAAGAGACTTTTACATTATCTGCAGAAGATGGGTTGGGATTAAACTTAAATAATACCACTACTACTTCAAAATTAAGAAAGCATCCAACTGCAGGTATTGCCTATACATTTTCTACAACAACAACTATTTCTGACAGCACTGTTAAAATTTCAATGACTTCAGATAAAACTGTAGAATTGCCAAGTGGTAGATGTTACTATGATATATTACTCACTTCTGCCGTAGGACCTACAAAAGTTATAGAAGGAAATGTTATTGTTCAGGAGACTGTATCTCTATGACTATTAATGTAAGAGTCGTAACTAACCCTATTGATGTAAAAGTTACATCTAACAAACCAAAAATAAAGACAAGTGTAGCATCAGGAGTAATCATGCCAAGAACTTTAAATGAACTTTTAGATGTAGATGTTTCTGGAGTAAGTGATAAGTATGTGCTCATGTACGATTCATCTACACAAAAATACACTGCAGTGAATCCAGATGATGTTCTTTCTGCCGCGGCAACAACGGAATTATCAACACCAGGATTACCGACAGATTTCGTAGATACTCTTGATAATAAGATTGATTTGGATGCAGGTAGTTTCTGAAGACTAAATAGTAGAAAAATCAATAAAAATGACATCGCCTGTTTTACAGTTTAAGAGGGGTCTTCTTGTCAATCTCCCTGGTTTGAGGGCTGGTGAACTAGGTTTCACTACAGATAGTTATGATCTGTATGTTGGACTTACCTCCGAAACCTCAACCAATAAGTTCTTTGGTTCTCACAGATATTGGACTAAAGAAACATCTTCTACTGGTAGTGGAGTTAATCTTGTAGAAGGAACTTCTAATGGTTCCGATTATATTACGATTGAGTCACCAGACTCACTTTCCGGTATTGTAACTTATACTCTTCCTGGTACTCAAGGCACAGTAGATTCAGTTCTGACTAATGATGGAAGTGGCAATCTAACTTGGTCCGAACCAAGTGGTTCTGTAAATCGAGTTTTTACTGGTATTTCAACATTTGCAGATACCACAGATAATACTCTTGGTGACGCAGACACTGGTGCTGTTCATATTGATGGTGGTCTTGGAATCAATAAGAACACTACAATTGGTGCCAATCTAAATGTTCAGGGATATTCTGAGTTTGTAGGTCTTTCTACATTCTCTGGTAATGTTGATTGTAATCAAAACCTGACTATTAGTGGTAATCTGTTTGTTAATGGTTCCACCACACAGGTTAATACATCTCAGACAACCATCGAAGATCAACTCCTGGAACTGGGAATAGTCGATGGTTCTGTACCATCTTCTGATCTCAATAAAGACATTGGTGTTATCTTTAACTACTATACATCTTCTGCCAAGAAGGCAGCAGTATATTGGGACGATAGTTCTTCAAGAGTTGTTATTAGTGATGATGTCTCTGAATCAACTGGAGTTTTGACTGCTGCAGCACATGCAGCACTTGAAATTGGTTCTCTTTGGGTCAATGATTGTGCGGGACAATCACAAGTCATCAATTGTTCTGGTTCTACTAGAACTCTTGAAAATATCACTATTGATGGTGGTACATTCTGATATTAGATATATGAAAATAAATATAGGGACATTATAACCCTATATTTTATGACTGAACAAGATCTAAAGTATCTGATATCTTCGTATCAGCAAAAATCTTTTGATTTACTCACACAATCAATTGCTAACGATGCAAAAGTTAAACAACTTAGTGAGATAGTTGAATTGTTAACCACAAAAGTTAATCAACAGAATGAAGAACTTGAGAATCTAAAGAAACCCAAAAGAAGGACAAAATCAGAAAAGGATTTCTAATAAATAACTAATAAATCTCAATATATATTGAGATATAAGGTATATACCAACAATGAAAGGAATTGAATGGCTGAACCTATAATAAAAATTAAACGATCTGCGGTTGCTGGAAAGAAACCGACAACAAATAATCTACTTTTAGGGGAACTTGGACTCAATACTTACGATGCAGAACTATTCGTAAGAAGAGAAAGGGTAGGTATAGGCACTGATATTGTTTCAGTTGGTGACGGTGCATCAGTTACTAATGTATTATATGTCACAGAAGATGGAAACGATACAAACACAGGAAGAAAACTTGGAGACGCCAAAAGAACTATTGGAGCAGCACTCACAGAATCAAGAACAGGAACAGTTATTAAAATTAGTTCTGGATCTTACTTAGAAGATAATCCATTAGTCATACCAGAACAAGTTACACTTCTTGGTGATAGTTTAAGAGAAGTTTCAATTATTCCACAAAACCCTGATGAAGACCTCATCTATGTTGCGAATGGTAGTTATGTTGAGAATATGTCCTTTACGGGTTCATTGAATGAAGGTAAAGCAATTATCGCATTCAACCCCAACAAACCCTCCTATGTAACACAGGGTCCATACATTAGAAACTGTACAAACTTCATCTCTAAGAGTATTGGTATGAAGATTGATGGCAGACATGTCATTGGTGACACCAGAGCAATGAACGTTGACTCCTATACTCAACTCAATCAGGGTGGTATTGGTGTTTCAGTCTCCAATGAAGGTTATGCTCAGTTAGTTTCTATCTTTACTATCTACAATGACCAGAGTATTGTTTGTATCGACGGTGGTCAGTGTGACCTAACAAACTCCAACTCTTCCTTTGGTAGATTGGGTCTTGTTGCTGATGGTATTGGGCCCACAAATTTCATTGGAACTGTTACTGAATTTACATCTGCTGGGTCAAATGTATTCCCAATTGATATTGGTGTTGATAGTATCAATATTACAAATGCAACATATGATAATGTAACTGGTCTGACTACAATTACAACAGCAA
>WLWH01000041.1_pt1 | contig 104442 bp, 123 predicted proteins | sample 6712741 | NCBI WGS metagenome assembly WLWH01 (sample SAMN12718694, study PRJNA515312) | sponge metagenome | isolation source: marine sponge | host: Mycale hentscheli | place: New Zealand: South Island, Marlborough, Capsize Point | collected 2003-05-01 | reverse complement strand
GTATTGAGTTTAATTCATCCTCATTAACTTCATCTCCCTTCGTAGATGCCGCAAATGGTGATTTTAATATAAATAATGCAGCGGGCGGTGGTGCAGTCCTGCGATCCACAAAATATACATTAGGAGGCTAGGTAGATGACGATATATTACGTCACAACATCGGGTTCTGACAGCAATAACGGCTTGAACGAGGGGACTGCGTTCGCGACTCCCGGTTATGCTGCGGGTCAGGCGACGACTTACGGCGACAAAATCTACATCAAGGAAGGTACGTATAATCTAACGACAGCGACTCAAAATGTTAGCGGCGGCACAATTTTAGTTGCCGCTCGCGTGCAGGTCGAAGGCTATAAAACAACTACGGGAGATAGAGCGGCGCGGCCAGTCATTAGTACGAATGGTGTTACAGTTAGCGGTGCGGTTATGAGTTTTGTTGCCCCCAGCTATAACCAAATTGGATCTTACGCCATAAGCATTGAAATTGACGGACAAAACACAGCAAGCGAAGGTTTTAACTGCAATGTTTCATATACAGGGTTGGTATTTGATTGCATTGCAAGAAACTGCGGTGATGGGTTTGTCGGAGGTTTTTCTCAAGGAACAGTATACAACTGCGAAGCACATGATTGCACAACTAGCGGATTTAAGTCCGGTGCTTTAGTTTACTGCTGGGCAGATTCATGCCAAGTGGGTTTTTCTTCAACTATCAAAAACATGGATTCGTGTATCGCAAGCAACAGCACATCGCATGGATTTTCTGTCGGGAATACTTATTACTTTACGTGGAAAAAGTGTGTGGCGATTAACAACGGAGGACATGGGTTCTTAAACGGCTACGATATTGGTTATGCTTCAGAAATGATTTCAGTCGGTAACTCTGGTTACGGATACTCGTTGGGAGGCGCAAACGGGACTGCGGCTATGTTTGACTGTGCAGACTATAACAACACAAGCGGTCGCACAATCAACACAAATACGTCGAGAGATTTCCGACCCATAAATCTAACCGGCGATCCCTTCATCTCTGCATCCACTGGCGACTTCAGATTGAACAGTGATACTGGTGGTGGAGCTGAGCTTCGTCAAATACAACTTAGCGGACTTGCTGGTGTCAACGGCGTGTTCGATGTTGGTGCTATTGATGCAGTCGTAACAGCAGGCGGCGGCGGTGGATCAAGCTCCCCAACGTACACATCAACCGCTGGCACACAAATCTATCCGTTTCGCACGTTTGCCGAAGATGATTTCGATAAAGGTCACACAAAATTTCATCCATTAGGACAGTAACGTTATTCCATATCATAGGTAATATAAATGACAGCTCAACAAACAGCCTATGCAGGCGACTCTATTAAGATTTTAATAAATGTGGTGGATTCCACAGGATCTCATGTTGTAGCCGTGATTGATACATCTACAACAAGGTTAAACGGATATTCTACAGTTCCAACCGTTAACACTATTAATACTGGTATTTATGAAATAGTTTTTAGCGGCGTTACGCCCGCTCCTTCAGAGGGGGATAGGCTGGTTTGTAAAGTGAACGGTGCTATTAGTGGTGTAGCTTGGAGCGAGTATGCTATTCCTGTTTTGATAGTTGCTGATGAGCGAGGCACAGACAGTGTCGTAGTGCCTACTGCGGATATCACAGCAATCAAGACAAAAACTGATCAGCTTACTTTCTCTGTAGCTAATCAGGTCGATGCTAATTCATTAACAGGAGGCACGTCTCCCGCTGATATTTGGTCTTACGCGACGAGAACTATCACCAGCGGTGGCATAACGGCTAGTGAAGTAACTGACGCTGTTTGGGATGCGAGTTACTCAAGTCATGTATTAGCTGGAACTTTTGGAAAGCTAATGGATCAGTTACGTAAAGCAAACAGGGCTATAGATGGCGAAGTCTCTGGAACGCCAACTGTTTCTGCGTTTGACTCAAATATCACGGGGTACGCAACAGGTGCGTTTGATAGCGAGGTGTTGGTGTTTGTGTCAGGTCCGCTTGAGGGAGAAGCTAGGCCGATTCTTACATATAACGCTACAAACGGTCGATTGACGTTCGAGGAACATTGGACGGGCGTTCCAAATGCTTCAGACGAGTTTGTTATTTTGCCGCAACATGTTCATTCTATTAGCGAAATAGCAAGTGGAACATACTCGGAGTTTATTAGTGGATCTAATGAGGACGCATTCAAGGCAGACGTTTCAGGTTTGGCTAGTCAAGTAAGCGTTGACACGATTGATACAAACGTCGACGCTGTGAAGATCAAGACGGATCAGTTTGTATTTACTGTTCCTAATCAGGTGGATGCGAATTCACTAACGGGCGGCCTGAGCGAGTCCCAAGTAAGAGATGCTGTTGGTTTGGCTAGTGCAAATCTAGACATCCAGCTTGCCGATCTTCCAACATCTGCCGAGATAGCAACTGAAATATTGGCGGCTGGAGATGTGGATGGTTACTCATTAGAAGAAACGTTAAAATTATGTCTTGCTGCCCTTGCTGGAAAGATCAGTGGTGCTGGTAGCGGAACCGTTACAATTAGATCTGCTGATGATAGTGCTAACAGAATTGTAGCCACCACAGACAATTTAGGCAATAGATTATCTATCACAATTGATGAGGCTGGGTAATGGCTTACTATACTGGCAATCTGGACTTCGTTTATTTTCCGAGAGATTATTTCCCGATTAGTTACTTTCCGGGACTTGTTCCGCTCGATACTACGGAAGTTAGTTTTACTTTCAAAATTCAGACTCAATCTGAGAAGAAATTGGGTATAAATAGAGAGAGCGAAGCAACTTTAAAAATCAATCGTCAACTAGAATTTAAACTAGAAAGATAACAGGAGAAGTTATGGATTACCTTACAGATATTAAGCTATTAGAGGATATTGGAAAAACGGACGCAGAGATTGTAAATATTCTCAGTGGTAAAACCCAATCTCCAATCAAGATTTCCGATCTAGAAAACTTTTTCACTTTTGAAGATTTGGCAAGCAAAAACGCTATTACTTCAAACTGGGAAGGCGTTTTGATTGATGAAATCAATAACGATGTGTTTGGTTTAAGTACCGCCCTTGTGGAGCTTTTCAAGCATGTCAACAAAACCAGATCAGAGGTTATTGATACCACGGTCGCTGAATGGGCCGAGAAATCTTGGCTTTTGACAAACGCTCTTGTGGCTGCCGGAATTATTACCAGTGGTCAGCAGGACGCATTTTACAACTTGGGTCGCGGAAGAAGGCATGTGGGCTTGAACGAAGATGGTGTAAATTACTTGCGAACAAAATATAATGATGAAGAACTACCAAGGCTTGAAGCTGTTGGTCGTGTTAACGAAAGGGCCGGAGCTGCTCAACAAGCGGCACAAATAGCACTATTGTCTGAAAAAACTCCACAGGAAATTCTTGCTGACGCAGAAACTGCTTGGAATAATTCTTAATTCTTACAAATATGAGGTTAAGATATGACTGTTCCAAATGGTTATGTAAAATTTAATGCCGATACTGGTAGTGACACCTTGTCTAGCGGGCTTGGTCCGTCTACCCCTCTTAATGGTTCTGCTGCCAGTACCACAGCATCCTCTTCAGTTGTAAATGGAATAGATACTACTGCCGTAACTGCCGGTGATTTATTGTGGGTGCAATCTTCTTCTGGTCGCCAGTTTAGCATTATTGCCAGTGTTGATAGTACAACACAAGTAACCTGCGATGACACCTTCGATAATACGGAAAGCGGTAGAACTTGGGCTATAGGTGGAAAAAGAGCCACTCTGGACGATGCTAGTTCCCGTAGACTAACTTCTGGCGACATGGGGCAAACTTGGATCGAGCTTGAAACAGATCAAACTATCACTTCTGGTTTAGGCGTGGCTGGGGAATACGCAAGAATAAAATCTTCTGGTTCTACAAAAAAGACCATTACAATTTCCGGTGTTGGCGAATATATGTTCGTTAGAGGTACTTTCTATCTCAGGGATATAAAGATGCGAGCATTAGATAATAATGTATTCGCTGACGCTGGCGGTAATTCTACCACGATGTTAAGAGCTAATGGTTGTGTAATCGGAGATCCTGATTATCCTTTTTCTGCTTTAGTTTCTTCAAATTGGTCTGTTAATTTTGATTTATATGAAACTTTGATTCAAGAAATAAATCCCTCTGGCGATATTGCTGCGGGAAATACTTTGCTTGCTAGTAGACTAATGCTAGACAACTGCATTATGAAAAATTGTGGAAGATTTAATATGGTTGGCCCCGGAGGATCTCTGTTTGGTTTTAGAAATTCTATATTTATTGGGACTGGTGGCGATTTAAGTTCTGGTAATTATGGAATTGTCGATGTTCAAAATTGTATATTCTACAACTATGACTCTGTATTTATTGGCGGATCTTGGCGATTTGAGATTTATAATTGTATTTTCCATACCGTTAACAATATAGTCAAAGATATTTACAGTCGCCCAGAATTATATTTCGGTGTAAGAATTTACAATTCTTTTGGATATAATACTACCTCAAATACAATTACGTCTAAAGATGTAATCAGCTATACAGCATTAACAGAAGATCCTTTTGTGGATGTGTTTAATGATGACTTTAATATAAATAATACTACGGGGGGAGGAGCTGTTATAAAAGCAGTCTCGCATCAGTTATGACATTACCCAATGGAAATGTAATCTTAAATTCTTCTACTGGTAGCGATACACAGTCTAGCGGTTTAGGCCCCTCTACAGCTGTATATGGATCTAATGCGTCTATAACGCTGGATAGCAACGTAGTTACCGGAATCGACACAACCGGCGTAACAGCAGGTGATCTTTTGTGGGTACAATCTTCTGTCGGTAGGCAGTTTATTATAATAGCGAGTGTTGATAGTGCCACTCAGGTAACATGCGATGAAAATTTTAATGTAACGGAGTCGGGTAGAACTTGGGCGATAGGTGGAAAAAGGGCAACGCTAGACAATGCGGATCTTAGCACTATTTATGGTACTTATCCATATAATCACCCTGACCGGGAGTTGTGGATAGAGCTAGAAACTGATCAGACAATAACTTCTGCGATTGTTGGATACCAAGCAGCGGCTAGGATAAAATCCTCTACCGGAAGTGTAAAAACCATAACTCTGGCATCTGGGTCTTCAACAGTTTATGTCTTCGGCATATCTAGCGTATTCTTAGACAGAATTAAAATCAGATGTGAAAACAGTGACCATTCGGTATTCTGGGGGTTAACGTCTGGAGGATGTAAAGCATATTTGTTTAATTGTGTTGTTGGGGAATCTTCTTATCCGATCAAAATGTTGGGTCATGGTGGCACTCAAGGGTCTAACGTTTCTGCATTTAATACAAGATTTGAAAGCATAAAAATAACCCCCGCTTCTCAATTCGGTCTTGACAATGGCGATATGCACGGCTGGAACTGTGCTGTGAGGGCTAATGGTTGTTTGTTTTATAATTGCGGGAGTATTCATGGTTCTGGGTCTAACATAGATAATTATTTTGGAAGTACCAATATATATTCCCAGCTTACAAATTGTATTTTTATAGGCGATGGGGTTACGGATTTATCTGGACCATATCTACCATCTTTTAAAAATTGCATTATAACAAACTATAGATATATAGGAAACATAACGACCGACGCAGTTCCATACGCAACGATACAAACTTTTGGAAATATTAAAAATTGCTTAGTACATAATGTTGACTCTATATTAAATATAAACCCAAGCACGCTAGATATTAGAAGGTTGGATGTTACAGATAGTTTCTTTTATAACGTTGGTAGTTTTTCCAATGTGCAAAATATAGAGTCTTATATCGGTCTAGACAATACAACTTTAACGGCAGATCCGCTAGAGGTTATAAACGACACCGTTCAAATAAATAATTCTGTTGGTGGTGGCAACCTAGTACGAAATTCGGAGATCAAACTGTGACAACTATTTATACTTTTGCCAATTTAGCAGACGCAGACCAAGGGGCTAGAACAGACCTTCGCCCATTTGGACAGTTCTATGCTCCAACATCTGTCGCCACCCAATGTTATAACGCCCTTTTTGGTAAGGGGCATTATGATGGGCCAGATAAAAATCTTGCCGCCAATTTTGAGATGCAGGATAATGATAACACAACCTTGGTGAGAGACAGTAGCGGTAACGGAAGAGATGGATACTTTAAAGATCAAACCGGCACTTTGGGTGGAGCATATTCATTTGGCACAACTTCTGATCTTTCTTATGAAGATGGTCCCAAAGGTTATTTGCCTAGATCTTTGCATATTCCAGCTACCGCAAGTAGGTATGACCCGGGAGAAATAGCGTTTGGGGTCAGTGCCAGCACTAAAATAGACTGGGCCGATATACCAGAATCTCAAGGTATGACTATTGTAGGCTGGAGCCATATGAATGGAACTCGATCCGGTTACGCATTTTTTAGAAGATTGGCTAACGGCAACCCTTTAGCCGGTAGCGTTTATAATGCCTATGTAGGAGCGGGTCCAGATCATGACCCTTATGCTGCGGCGGTGCTATTTACTGGAGCGGTAAATGCTGGCGGCTACTTGACGTATAGGACAAATAGTCCGCCATCTTCATATCACGACCCAGATACTTGGTATCATCATGCTTTCACAATTAAAGACTCAAATAGAACGATTTTTGTTGATGGCCAAGAAGTGGCAACCACGACTTCTGGTTACTCTATGAGCTATGCTTCTGATGCTGGACTGTATATAGGTAATAAGGGTCGCCTAGCAGGTGCAGCGTTATTTAGTAGAGAATTGTCGGCAAATGAAATACAAGAAGCCTATTCCGGCCCAGAGCCATACGCACAAGTAATGCCCACAATATCAGGCACGCCCGCCGTGGGAAGTTTTATTACAATCAACGCCGGAACTTGGAACTCACAATCCAACGGGACGATAAGATATACATACAAAATGTATAGCTATAGCGATACCGCCGGTTCGGACGAAAGATTAGAAAAAGAAGTTACTACTTTTCTAACATCGCAGAAGATACTTCTTCGTGGGTCATCAAGACTAGCGGGCCGCTATCTAAGATTCATTATTTCTGCTGAAAATGATGGCGGAACTGACCCGCTTGAAGTTTATGAAACATCTTATACTGCGGCTGTTGCTTCGGGATCTGAGCCAGCTTATGTTAGCTATAACGCTTTGTTTGGTTATGGAAAACATACACACGATCCAGAACTTCAAACACGCATGTTATTTGATAGTGATCCAACACTAGAAGAATTTCAGCAATATGGCGATTGGACTGTTAATAATATAGCTTTAACTGACTCTAATTTAGTAGACGTTGGACCTACTTCGTATTTAACTAAATCTTTTAATCAATCAGTGGTGGGTCAAAATATTACATTTAGTTCGCCTAATGCAGATTTAACATCTACTGGATACACTGCTGGTTCTTGGGTCAAGCTAGATGCGTATGAACCTGTCGGCATTTCTAATGTCATATCTATGGCAAATCATAGTGGTGGCTGGATAGGCTTGCGGGTATTTGCAACTGCCTATTTTGCAACTGGTGCAGTTAATCCGCCGGTTGGTTTTAGCTGGAATAACGAAGTTGGGCTTGGTGGCTGGGGACATATTGTAGGAAGGCTCGATACTACCGGTTTTCAACAGCCTTCTACTGCCGAGATATACTTAAATGCCGAGTCTCAAGCTTCTTCATCTTCCGCTGGAAGTTGGCATATCCGGCCAACCTCTGGAGATCTTATGTATCGTATACCGGGCAACATGGCGGATTTTTGGTGGATTCAAAGAAGTTTATCTGACACAGAAATTTCAGAAACTTACACAGGCCCAGAACCAGTTAATGTTGTCCCGGCATCTATTTCGGGCGATTTTAGAGTTGGCTATACGCTTTCCATTTCCTCTGGCGTATGGGACTCTCAAAACAACGGAATCATGACTAAAACTTACCAATGGTATCGTGCAGACGATATTAATGGAACAAACTTAACAGCAATCGCTGGAGAAACTTCTTCAACATACACTTTAACAATAAATGATTATAAAAAATATCTAACCGTTAAGGAAAGATCCAGCAATGACGGGGGCTATGACGAGCTTGAAGACACGTTTGCAACTTACACTTCCCAAATAGCTTTACGTGGCGGAATGTTGATGTTAAAGGCTGGATAATTTATTTTTTACAATTACAACCCTTAAATGTAAAAATTTGGGTATAACTATTTATAATCAAGAAAGTTTTATCGCTACCCTGTACAGCCTAGAGAGAAGAAAATGACATGTTCGGAAGAAGAACTACATTATAATGATGTTGGAACTGTGTTTCTAGTTACCATGAATGATTGCGTTTCTGGTACTTCCACCGTTCTAGATATATCGTCCGCTTCTTCTTTGCAGCTTATTTTAAAATCACCCTCTGGAGTTTCATCAACAAAAAATGCGGTTCTGGATTCAGACGGAACTGATGGGAAAATGAAGTATACCAGCGTAGCGGGAGATCTAAACGAAATAGGAACTTGGAGAATTCAGGCAAAAGTAGAGATTGGCGGTGGAGTGTTTAGATCAGATATAGATACGTTCAAAGTATACGAAAACCTATAGGGTAATTATATGTCGTGGCAAGTAGATATGGTTTTAATGTTAAGGTCTATAATTGGAGATCTTGATGGTTTAAAATATACGGATGAGCGTTTAAAGCAGGTTTTAGTGATAGGAGCTTATAATGTTCAGAATGAGGCCAGCTTTGCAAATACTTATGTGGCTAGTGTGGGGCAGGTTTCTCTTTCTCCTGATCCAATTAACACAGGAGATTCGGACTTCGCCGTTTTAAGCGTTTATAAAAGTGCCTGTATTCTTATAGGTAGTGAAGTAAAAACAGAATCAGCAAACGCGATTTCTATTAAAGATGGACCTTCTGCAATTGACCTAAGAGGTGTTAGCGGAAGTTTGTCTGCGTTGTTTAACAGTATTTGTGCAAAATATGATGAGATGCTGACAAAATACCAATATGAAAGCGGCAATGGAGATGGAACACCTGTTGGAACTGCCGTTCTCGGTCCTTATAGCCCCGGTAGTTGGGGCGTTGCCCAGAACCGTAATAATGGCGGTTTTTATTAACATTTACCTAACTGGAGAAAAGATATGGCTTCTGTAAAAATTATTGGCGGGAATGGGTTTAATGAAGGGGGTGCTGTTACTTTTGCAACACCTACCGGAGTTGTTTCAGAACTTACTAATCCCGCTCTAAATAGACAAGACCTTCCGCGAGATTACAAAATGTATGGCATAGTGGAATACGCAGTTATCTCTGCTGGGGCTGTCACTCAACAAATTAGAGCTGGCATAGAAGGAAGACAAATAGAGGTTTTATCTTATGCCTTTGTTTGTGATGATACTACTTTGGTAACATTTAAATCTGATACTACGGCTATATCTGGAGATTTTCCTATTGCCACAAATGGTGGTATATCTTCACCATCCGGTGATGATGGTGTTATGATTACCGCTGTTGGAGAGGATTTAAACATAACAAATTCGGTAGGAAATATTGCAGGTCATGTGACATACAGGATTATTTAATGGCTATCAATATACCAAGTGGTGTTTTTGACGTATACAATGATGCTATTCTTCTTTTTACAAGGTCTGCTAAATTAGTATATCCTGAATTTAAAGAGGATTGCCCTAATTGTATACTTGGTTCAATGGGTACAAGAAATAGATCTGTTAGTATTTATCAAGCGGGTGGTCCTTACCCTTTTGAAAGAGGTATGCCATGTCCTTACTGTGGGGGCAAGGGTTATAAAGCAACAGAGTCTACGGATACTGTTACGTTAAGAATTTACTGGGATAGGAAAAGCTGGGTAAAAACCGGTGCTGAGATAAATATTCCAGACGGAGGAATTCAAACCATTGCATACCTTTCAGACCTTGATAAAATAGAGAAGTGTAAGTATATGATTCCTTCTTATGACGGAATAGAAAACTACGATACTAATGCTAGATATGAAAAATCAGGAACTTCTTTTCCTCAAGGTTTTAAGCAAAATAAAACGAAATACGTTGTCACATTTTGGACAAGGGCTTCTTCGTAATGATAAGAAAGACGAGTGTAAAATTAGTAGAGACCAATAACCAGTTCAAAAAGAAGGTAAACAAGGCGATAGCAGAAGATGCTAATAAAAATGTTCCTAAAAAAATTCCAAAAATAAGTAGTGACATCAAACCTCTTGTTTCTGCGGCTCTTTTATCTAGTCCAGAAATTTTATCTTTACAAAGTGGAATTCTTCGTTCGGAGTTTGGTCTTGAACAAGACCCTACTCAAGATATCATAGGTGCTATTCTTTCTAGTTTAAAAGTTCAATATTTTCCAATAAGTTCGAAAAACTTGACAGGAGGATTGAGAATTGTTATGCAGCCTTCCAGTTTTGAAAATCTTTTATCTCTAGATGTCGCTCAACAGTCAATAAAGGATGGAAGTATTCCTTGGTTGCAATGGTTGTTGACGTTAGGTGATTCTATTATCATAGTTGATTTTGGAGTTCAGTTTGGTGCCTATCCAGAATCTAGAACTGGTTCGGCCAGAATGAGTAGAAAATTTGCTCCTTATAAGGTAAATAACTCTTTTTCTGGAACAAGAGATGATAATTTTATAACTAGGGCTGTGGCTAAAATAGAACCACAGATTACAAGGATACTTAAAGGAGCTTTCTAATGCCCGGAGACAATACAACAAAACTTAATTTAGCTTGGGGCCAAGATAAGGCTACAGATATAACTTTGTCAGAGCTTGTTTTAGATAATTTTGTAAATTTTTACGACTGGGGATTGTTAGATAAGGGTGGATTTTACAACATAAATATTCCCCAAAGTGGTATATATGGCGGAGATCGTCACAGATTAAGGCTCGTAGATTCTCCTAATTACAATGACGGTCAGGTTTGGGAGGGGTATCGACAGAACTGGGTTTGGGAGGGTAGTGGTAGTGTAGACGGTACTACCGAACAGCCTATTACTCCATCTGGTGTATTTGTTGACGGTTCCTTTTATGCTGTTGATAATGTTACAAAGCCGTTTTACATTGATTATGATTTGGGAAGAGTTGTTTTCGATTCTGCCGAACCTACCACAAGCGAGGTCACTATCGCATATAGCCATAAAAGGGTTCAAGTAGTTCCAGCCAAGGGTATATCTTGGTTCCAGCAATTGCAAACCAATTCATTTAGAAACGAGTCTGATTTTCAAGTTTATGGTTCTGGTGGATGGGTTCACTTGGGGCAAACAAGAGTCCAACTCCCGGCAATAGCTGTTGAGGTAGTTCCTGCTCAAAGTACCAAAGGTTATCAGCTTGGTGGTGGTCAATGGGTAAGACCAGATGTTGTGTTTTATATTATGAGTGAAAATCACTGGGAAACAGTAAATCTGATGGATACTGTGATTTCTCAGAACGATAGAACAATAAAATTATACGATTCTACACAGGTAGCGGCTTCTGGTGTTTCTCCTTACACTTTTGAAAACGGTAGGCAGAGAGAGTTAAGAGATCATGCTAGAGCTAGTGGTATTTATCCTAGTTTGGTTGAAAACTATCCTTATAGAAAGTGCTGGATTAATAATTCTAAGGGAAATGCAATTACGCAGCTTTCTGTTGATCTTTATATGGGGGTTGCTCGTTGTTCTACGGAAATTGGGCCTGTTTAGTTGATTTTTGTGTATATATTATTAGCCCTTTACCAGAGGACTTAAATAAAATCTAAGGAGAATAATTATGGGTAGAAATGATAGAATTTTCTACGCTTGTCAAGCAGTAGCAATTGTTAAAACCGGGGTCAGCCCCGAAGCTAAACATATTGCCCGTGGTTTGCAAAGTGTTGGAATGAACTCTAACTTTTCACTGGATCAAATTTTTGAAATTGGTCAGCTTGAAATTTATGAGAACGTAGAAGATGTTGCAGACATCGAAGTTTCGCTTGAAAAGGTTATTGATGGAGAGACTTTATTGTTTACTCTTGCTTCGAATGGTCTTGCTTCGGTCGACTTGGTTGCCGCCGTTAAAAATCGTTCAGATGTTTATCTGTCGATCTTTGATGATGCTCAATCAAACGCTACGGGGACGGCTCGCAACGTATGTTGGAACTCTGGATGCTATATTTCCAACGTTTCTTACAGCTACAATGTTGACGGAAATGCAACAGAGTCTTTAGGTCTGGTTGGTAACGATAGGTTCTGGAACAGTGTCGCCGGTCCAACTGATTCCAGTGCAACCGCTCAGTTTGCAACAATCACTACTGGTCAATTTGGATCGGACTCACCACTTTCCGGTGTTGTTCGTAGAAACGACATTAACCTTGCTAATAGTGAACTTCCAGATCTTGTTAAGTCTCAAGAGGGTGACTTGGCTAATGTTCCCATTGGGAATGAGAACTACCATCTCCAGTCCGTTTCTATTAGTGCTGACTTTGGTCAGGAGAACTTGCTTGAATTGGGTCGATTTGGACCTTACGCTAAGTTCGTGACTTTCCCAATTGAGGTTAGTTGTGAGTTTGAAGTTATTGCAACTTCCGGTGATCTAAAGAGTGTTTCGGGTATCAACAAGAACTTGGTAGACCAAGATATTCTGATTAAAGATAGCGCCGGAACTGTTATTGACCTCGGTAGTGGTGGCAGTGGAAAGAATAAACTTTCTTCGATCTCTTACTCTGGTGGTGACGCCGGTGGAGGTAACTCGACTGTTACTTACTCTTACACCAATTTCAATTCATTAATCGTTGATGATGGCTCAGACTTTGCAGCATCATCTTAACCTTTAAAGTATTAGTAAAAGGACTAGGACTTGGATGATATTTACTACGAGGGAATTTTAAACAGAATTATCCAAGGTCGTCTGCGAATAAATGTAGACGGCCTTGTTCTGTTTATTTATGAACCAGACAGCTTTATTTTAGAAGAATCTTACGAGGTTTACGAAGAAGCAAAAAGAAAAGCTTATTTTTCTGGGTGTTATTTAAAAGATGATGCGGTTAATTTACTTTGCGAGTTGGGGTTGTGGACTCCGTTTGATAAAAAAACATCGAAAGAGTTAGAAAAAACCATAGAAGATTTAAAGGTTCATTTATATGAGAACTTTTTTAAAAAGAAGGAAGCGATAGGAATAAAGGCTAATATTAGGATGAAAGAAAAATTGAGGGATGAGATACTTCAAAAAGAGAGGCAGTTTGATTATCTTACCTGTGAAGGTGTTGCTGGTTTTACTAGAAAGTCTTGGATTCTTTCCAACACTACTAAAACTATCGAGGGTGACACTTATGATTTTAAAGAAAACGCTCCTAGCAAAATTTTAGACATATACGGAGCTAAGACCATAACAACAAAAGAATTTAGAAAAGTTGCTAGATCTTCTCCATTTAGGTCTATGTGGACAAGCTCTAAAACAAGAGGTGACGTTTTTGGAAAATGCGCTGTTAAAATGGATGGACAGCAGTTGGCTTTAGTTTCTTATGCAATGATGTATGACAATGTTTACGAAAACCCGGAGCAACCATCAGACAGTGTTATAAATGATGATGATGCTTTAGATGGCTGGTTCATTGTTCAAAAAAGAAAGCATGAAAAAGATAGAAAAGCATCAGAAGCTGATGGAATATTATCTGGTTCAATAAATCAAAACGCTCAAGAAGTCATGCTTATGGCTAATAGTAACGAAGATGCCAAGAATATTTATGACCTAAATAATGATCATGCAAGGATGAAGCTCGCCACAAGGCAGAGTCAGATTGATGCAAGTGATGGCGAATTACACTTTAAAGATTTTGCGGACATTAAACAAGAAAGAGCTATTAACGCAGTACAAACTGGACTAGCAGCGGTTAAAGGAAGTAAAAAATGACAAAAGAAAAAGAAGGAGAATACAACAACTTCTTAAAGAAGTCAATAGACTTAAAAAACATAAGGGAGCAGAGAAAAAAAGAGGTTTCTAAAGATGAACTCTTTAAAATCTGCAAAAAGAAAATTCAAACTACCATGATTGGAGCGTTGGACGTTGTAGAAAAGCGTTTTGGGTTTCTATGGTCTTTTGAAGGTGGTGACGATTTATCGGAAGAGCAAAAACAACTAAAGGATATATACGACGAAGCCAGAGCCGATATTCTCGACAAAGGAAATACTCAGATAAGAAACTTAGAAGCAGAATTTTCAGATTACGAGGTCACAAAAAAGAGATATTCAATTAATTTACCTATTTCAGAAAATAACTTAGGAGAGTAAGAATGGAAAATAATAAAACTATTGACGGTGTAGATAATAGCGGTAACTCGGTAAAGGTTATGCTTAAAACGCCCGGACCACAAGAATATAGAGATTCTCAGATTGAATACAACAAGGCTTTCAGGAAGGCTCTGGATTCAGGAGCGTTGCTGCGGCAAAAGTTAACTGATTATATGACTGATCAGGGCATATGGAACGATGATAAGGAGAAAAAAAATGAAAGGTTTATCGAGGAAATAAGTGCTAAAGAAGAAATTATCAATAGTGGCGGTATTAAACTATCGGAAGCTAGAGATATTGCCTTGGAACTAAGAGGTCTTCGTTATGAGTTTAGGGAATTTATTGCAGAAAAAAATTCTTTAGATCAAAATTCCGTAGAAGGACAGGCGGATAATGCCCGATTTTCTGAACTGGTCAGGCTTTGTATGCTCAACCCTAACACAAAAAAGCCATATTTTCAAACTCAAAAGGATTATGACGCAAGTAGTGATCAGCCTTGGGTGGTAGAGGCTTCGTCAGAACTTGCTAGTATGATTTATGGGCTTGATCCTGACTATGACAATAAGTTGACAGAAAATAAGTTTCTTAAAGAGTTTGATTTTGTAAACGAAGACCTTAGACTTGTTAATGACAATGGACACCTTGTAGACATAGAGGGAAGACTCATTGACGAAGACGGTCGTTACGTAGCTTATCGAAATGACAAACAGATAGATAAAAATAAGTATTTTGTTAATAATTCTGGAGAAGAGGTTATTTCTATCACGGACGACGATGGAAATACTACTTGGGTAAAAAAGGGTAAAGAAGTTAGACAGCCTTTCTTGGATGATGACGGAAATCCTATAGTATCCGCTAAAAAGGAAGACCTAGAAAGCGAAGAGGATTTGGTTGCAAAGGAAGTTAAATCAAAATCCAAAAGGACTAGAAAACCTGTTGAGTCAAAAAAAACATCTAGTTAATAATAATTGTGTATAGAATTATGGGAAAATAATAATGGGGCACATTTTGCCCCGTTAGTTTTAGCATAAGAAGGTAAAAATGGCAGCTTTCAATCTAACGGCAGAAATACAACTACAGGCTCCTAACACAAAAGGAGTCGCTAGTCAAATTCAACGAGACCTTAATGGTATAAAGCTTAATATTGACGTTGGTAAAAACGCAAGGAATTTAGCCTCTCTTCAGCAAAATTTGAATGGTCTTGCTAAACAAGGAGATAGGACTTCTAAGAGCTTTAATATTTTGAGCCGAAATGTTGCAGAGGCGGCCCGCAGGTTCAGTGTTATTACTGTTGCTACAGGAAGTTTCATTGCTCTTGCTAGAGGGGTTAAAACCTCTATTGGTAGTGCTATTGAGTTCCAAAGAGAGCTTGTAAAAATTTCTCAGGTTACTGGAAAAAGCATAGACCAATTAAAAGGACTGCAAAGTGAGGTTACTAGGCTTTCTACTACTTTAGGTGTATCTAATGCTGAACTTCTTCAAACCTCTAGAGTTTTAGCTCAAGCGGGTCTTTCTGCCTTGAAAACTAGGCAAGCCTTGGATGTTCTGGCGCAAACAACCCTAGCACCTACGTTCGATACAATTATCGACACTACGGAAGGTGCAATTGCTATTCTTAATCAGTTTGGTAGACAGGCGGCAAAAACTGGCAATGATATCAGGTTCTTGGAAGAGTCGCTAGATGCTATAAACGCTGTTTCTAAGAATTTTGCTGTAGAGTCTTCTGATCTTATTGCAACGGTTCGTAGGACTGGTGGTGTATTTGAGGCTGCCGGTGGTAATCTTAAAGAACTGATAGCATTATTCACAAGTGTTCGTCAAACTACTCGCGAGGGTGCTGAAACTATTGCTACTGGTTTCCGTACAATTTTCACTAGGTTGCAGAGAAAGGATACTATTGAAGCTCTTAATGAATTGGGCATTAGTTTGCAGGATGCGGAGGGTAAGTTTATAGGACCGCTAAAGGCCATTGAAAAATTAGCTATTGGTCTTTCTGGGTTAGATCCTAAAGATGTTCGATTTAATGAAATTGTTGAACAGCTTGGTGGTTTTCGTCAAATTGGTAAGGTTATTCCTCTTATTAAACAGTTTCAGGTTACACAGCAGGCTTTGGCTGTAGCCAATAATTCTGTTGGTTCCACTTCTAAGGATGCTCAAGAAGCTCAGAAAGCTTTGTCTGTGCAATTAGGTAAAACTAGAGAATCTTTTGACGCTCTTATTCGTAAGTTTACAGACAGTTCTACTTTTCAAGATTCGGCTAAATTTGTTCTTAAACTTGCTAACACATTCTTAAAGTTTGCTGAATCTCTTGAAACTGTGCTACCATTGTTGACACAGATTGCCGCTATAAAGTTAGGTAGAAGTTTAGCTCCGGGACTTAGCCAGATTTTTGGCAGGGGTGCGCAAAAAAGAAATGCTGGTGGAAAGATATTGGGCTTTAACTCTGGTGGTGTGGTTCCCGGAAGCGGTAATCGCGATACTGTGCCAGCCATGCTTACTCCGGGAGAATTTGTCATAAGAAAGAGTAGCGTTAATAAGCTAGGCGCTGGTACTCTCGCGGCGATGAATGAAAATAGATTCAATAGAGGCGCTCGCATAAAAGAAGAATTAGATCAGCAAAGAAAAACAGATGTTTTTGACTTTAAAGAGGGCGCGACTATAAAGGCTGGCAAGGGCGGATCTGGAAGCCTCAAGGCGGCATTAACTCAGGCAGATTTACAAGCTGATGTTGATCCTTACCAAGCCGTATTTCTAAGACCTGAAGCTAAAGGCAAGCAATTTAATGGTGAGATATCAGCTAGTAATTTAAAAACAGCTGTTAAAGAGGCGATTGAAGGAACTAATATTCCGAAAACAGAATTAGGCACGGCAAACCAGATTGCTGAAAGATACGCAAAAAGAAACAAATTCACATTAACCGCCGGATCTTTAGCCGCGCCTGAATCTGCGAGACTTGAGGGAACTCTTTTAGATGGTGTTTTTGAGACAGCTAAACGGGGCGCTAAAGATATAAATAATAGTCTTGGTATACAGGGCGAAAAGAACATAGCGACAGCTCTTAGGTCTGCCAATATAGATCAAGTTTTGGGTAATTTGTTTGAAGTTGTTTTAAGTAATGCTGGCGCTCCGTTTGGTATGCCGGACACAGATCCGCCCAATGCTCCATTTGATTTTCCTTCTGGTCTTGGTGATATTGCTAAAAAGTTTGGATTGCAACAAGGCATAGAGACAGAGGCAAAATCATTTTTCTCAGGGGATAATTTAGCCACGATAAATAAAAAAATACAAAATCAATTAATAAATGAGTCTATAGATGAGCTTAGGGCTATATACAGACAAAATTTGACTGGGAGCAAAGAGATATCTTTAGATGAGGCGAAAAAGGCTTTTGGTTCAACTAGATTAAATAAAGATGATGTGACTAGACTTGCAGAGGAAAGAGGGTTAGATTTTACAGGACTTGGAGGCGGCAAGTATACTCTAAATAAAAAAAATGCCGGAGGAGGTATTTCTGGTTCTGACACGGTTCCAGCTTTGCTGACTCCCGGTGAGTTTGTTATGAACAAAAGTGCTTCACAAAGTATTGGTTATACCAATCTAAACAGAATGAACAAGCATGGCGTTCAGGGGTATGCTGATGGCGGAATAGTTGGTTTCCAAAGTTATGCTACTGGCACCGGCACTCTTGGCGCAAGGAGTGCTGGGGCTGTTAACTTTAAAGGCATTAATAGCATCACGGGCGCGGTTTCAAGGCTAAGTAAATCACTGGCTAAGATGGGAGTTTCTGTTGATAATCAAATTCCTGTTTTGAAAAAATTTGAAGAGGAACTAAAAAATGGAGTCAAGGCTTCTGAAGCTATCGCTAGAACCTTTGAAGATACTGATATTAATGTTAGCAAGACTTCTGATAAACCAGATGGTAGTTCCGACGATCTTCGAGAGGCATTGGAAGGCGTTGCTGACTCTTCCGAAGAAGTATCGGACGCAAATAAAGAACAGGCTAGTAAAATTAGAGGAATTGGGGAAACTTTTAATAAAGTATCAACTGCTGCATTAGCTATATCTTTCGCTGGCGGAACTTTAATTGAGTCTTTTGGTGGTATCACCGAAGAACAAAAGGTGTTCAGTCAAGCGGTTCTAAATACGGTTAGTGCAAACCTTGCTTTAGGGGGCCAATTCGCATCTTTAGGCTATGAAGTCGCTGCTCAAATTTCTACCAGTTCCATTCTTAAAAAATCGACACTACAAACTGCTTTAGCTTTGGATAAGTTGACCGGATCTGCTACTAAAACTAGTTCTACTGGTGGCGGTGGTGGCGGTGGTAGCGCTGTCGGTAGTGCGGCTGGAAAAGCTCTTGGCGTGGCTGCTACGGCAGTGGCTGTGGGTTTTATTGTGTCCTCTATTGTAAAGGGTATCACCGAGGGTTACAAAGCGGTTGAAAGACTTCAACTGGATGCAGCCAACAAAGTAGCCGATAAGCAATTAGAGGCTTTGGAGGAGGGTCGTGGTGCGAGTGAAAAAGATTTTGTATCGGCAAGACAGAAAGCGGCGGGAGCAGACCTAAATATACAGAGATTGGAAGAACAGGGTTCAGCCGGTTCTTCTGCGGCTCTTACAACGGGCGTAGGTGTTGGGATTGCTGGCCTTGCTGTATCAGCGGGTTCGGCTGCCATAGCGGCTAGTTCTTTAACGGGTAGTCTCGCGACTGCTGCCGTTTATGTCAACGCCATTCCCGTAGCGGGACAGGTCGCATCCGTTGCCCTTATTGCCGCTGCTGCTGCTGCTGGCGTTGCTACTGTTGCTTTTTACGCTGCTGCTGAAAGCGAGAAGGAGAAGGCAGAGGTTAATGAATTATTAGCTAAGACTTCTAAAAATTATGCCCTTACTCAGTTTAGGTCTATCAAGGCCGCAAAAGCTCTAACAGACAACCTGCAATCCGCTGCTGACGCAGGTGCTTCTGCCTCGACCCAAATAGGAATTCTTGCTAGTGCAACAAACAATGCACAATCCGAAATTAAAGATAACGCATCTCGACTTTCCGAAGCAACTGAACAAGAAGCAGAGCTTCGTAAAAAACTTATAGATCAGGGGGTTCTTACCGAAAAGGGCAACGTTTCTTCTGGTGCAGACACCGATGACGACAGTATTAGAGACCAGATAAAAGATCTTGAAGAAGCAACCAAGCAAAGAGAAGCTGCCGAAAAAGCGGATATCGAACTTATAAAAAAAACCACACAACAAGCCGCTGTTTTTAGAACTTTGGCTCAAAAGGTTGTTTCAGAGGGTTTGACAGAGATTGGCAAACTGGGACCGGCTGCTTTAGCTAATATTAACGGTCTTGACGGGTTGGCTAAAATTACTCCGAATCTTTCTAGATCAATCGCAGTCGCAAATAACGAATTTAAAGAGCTTAAAAATCTAGAACTTAAACAGGCTTTAGAAGGAGAAACTGACCAAGGTGTTAGGAACGCATTAACAGCAAAGTCTAATGCGGAGTTAGAGCTTTCACAGCAAGAGCTTATTAAAAGCGCACAAGAACAGATTTTGGCACAGCAAAGAGTGGCAAGGGCATCGCTTTTAACAGAGCAGGCAGAAAGACAAAAGGCTTTGACCCTGCTCAAAGTCAATAAAAATCTTAGTGCCTTCAACTTGTTACTATTACAGAGTGACAAATTGAGCGGTCTTTATGACGCTGTTGAAGACTTTGGTAAAGGGGGAAGTTTTGGTGCCGTTAAGTTTGACACAAGTATTTTTGATATCACTTTCAAGCAGTTAAACGACAAAGCGATTGAAAGAATTAACAATCTTGGCAGGGGTGCTATTGGCAAGGATGCCACTGGATTTGCCAAAAATATAAGAGATGTTAAAAATATAACAAAGGGTTTACCATCGGTATTTGAAAGTTTCCGAAGAAGCGGTAAGGATTCAGAAATTGTAGATATTCCCACTCTTAAAAAACAGCTTTCTCAACAAATAGCAAGAGATGTGCCCGGAGGATTAGGTGGGCTAGGCGGTGACATTCGTGCTATCATAGAGAAAAACGCAGACGAGGCTATTGGAAGCGGCATAAAAGGATCTTTAACTTTTGAAAGTCAGGAAAAACTTAACAAAGAACTTGAAGAGGCTATTCAGGGACAGATAGACGTTTTCAAGCGAGGGGTAGAAATTCAAAACCAGTTTTTACAAAAACTTGCAGATTTAGACTCTAAAATAATATCCGCTCAGGGAAGAATAATTGATGCTCAGGTTAGAGTTTCTGACGCATTTGAAAGAAATGCAGACAGGCTTGCAGACGCTAGTGGAAGGCCCCGATCAAGACAGGAAAAAGAGGCGGGAAGACTTCGCACAGCTAGTATTGGTTTAGGGGCAACGGCTAGACAGGCCGGTGCTAGGGCTGGTGATGTAACCGCGACCGCAAAAGCTTTTAAGAGGTTAACTCTTGAATCAAGAAATTTAAGAGAAAAACAAAGACAGCTTGCCAGATCTACTTCACCTAATCCTAAAACTACGAACATGATTGCTAAACTTGGCAGCTCGGCAAACGATGCAGCTAAAGGTGCGGCCAGAGCAAAGGCAGAATTAGAAAGGTTGGCAGATCAGTCGGCTAGAGCCGCAGATGTAGAAAAGGATTTGACAAAACTTAGAGAAAAAAGATCAGAAGCAGAGAGCCTGCAAGAATCTGTCGCTTTTGGAAGTGATGAACAAAGGCAGGAAATATTTAAAGGATTTAGATTACTTAATCAATCAATAATGCAGGGTGGTATCCAAGGCGCTAATAGTGAACAAAGGGCGTCTATTGGAAATGCTCTAGATTCTATCGGTAGCCAGCTTATTAATTTTGAAGGTCAGCAGGTTACAGGTAAAGAATTAAAACAAATCTTTGCAGCTAGAGAAACTGGAAGATTGGGCGCTTTCGGACTTAATAATTTCATAGATAATCTTAGGAAAGCTGAAAACCCTTTGTTGGGCGAACTTAAAGACATCGCTAAAACAGAACTGATGGCTACTGCCGCCTTAGCGATGGTTGAAACTCAGGAACTTCGAGTATTAAAAGATATTAGAACTGCACTTGTTGGCACATTCCCAGAAGAATTAGCTAATGCTCAGAATGATGCCGCCAATGATCTTGGTAAAGGCGAAGAGGATGCCGGACGAGGGATTGCTGCCAATCAAGATACTTTAGTTAAGTTAAATCAGACCATCGCGACACAGACAAAAAGAGTTGCCGATTTAACAGAGAAAATGGCGGAGAAACAGGGCATTAACATAGAGGCTATTGAAAATTTAGACAGGGCACGGCAACGGCAGAAGGAGGCGCAAAATAAATCTAGGGGCGGTCCTATATATATGAATGATGGTGGAGTAGTTCCCGGCAGTGCCCCAACGCCAAAAGGAATGGAAGAAGTATTTAAACCAAAAGGTACAGACAATGTTCCTGCATATTTGTCAGAGGGCGAGTTTGTTATCAAGAAGTCTTCTGTTGATAAAATTGGAACGGATGCCTTACATCAGATAAACAACGGCGGAACAGTTTACGCTGATGGCGGTGGAAGTATTACTGAAAAAGACTTAATGTCGGCGTTTGGCGTTAAACCAAATCAGGATAAAGTCGACCTTAATGAATACATTGTCAATTTAGATCAGGCCACTGCTAGAGCTAATGTTGGTGAAGATATAAAAGATACGTTGCAAAACGTTATACGTGCTGGAAGTGTGTTTGATCCTACCGGGGCTACAGACGCTGCAAATATTGGCATAAGCGCAGCAAGAATTGCTTTTGGTGGAGACCCTACTGGGGACTTGCAAAAAAGTATGTTTACGGATGCTGCGTTTGCAGCCACCTCTATAACTGGTGGTCGTGCAATCGCTGCGGGTGTTGGTGCGGTGAGGCGCGCCAGAGCGCCCGGAAAATACGTTGGCAATCTGGCTCCAATCTCGCCAAAAGTCAACCCTGTCGGAAAACGGGTTGTGAGTCAGGTGGATGACCCTGAGATGTTGCGGGAGGCTATTAAATTAGGACAGCCCGGAGTTACTGTAGCGCAAGCGCAAGCATCAAAAGCTGCGATGAAAGCAGCTGAACCGGCAACAGCAACTAGCAGAGCCGCACAAGAAAGCTCTGCAAAAACTCGCGCGATTAGGCAACAAAGACGAATAGCAAAGGCGCTAGGTCTAACATCTCCCGGTGGAGCGTCTGCTAAAGCTGCTGATGAAGGTTTTGCATATGGCGCACAGCTTCCACAGGGCGGCGCTGAAATGAGAGCGCTTTTGGAAGGTAAATCTGTTTCAGAGGCTGGGGCTGCCGGTAAATCTTCTGCCTCTAATATTGCTGAGTTTATGAGAACCAATGAAGGATTTCAACAGGCTGTAGCTGCGGGCGCGAGAAAGCGAGCCATTACCGGTGCGGTGAGTTCTGCGGCAGCGCCGCTCAAGGCTGGCGTAGGGGCTGGCGTTGATGCAGGCGCAAAGGGGTTAAAAAAATTATTATTTGGGGACGAATTACACGCTGGTCTTGCCGATCACTTAAAAAATATTTTTAGCAAGCCTACGACCCCTGCAAATCTTGGAAAACAACTTAGAGAAGGTTTGTTAAGCAAAGGTCTACCTCCGGGCGCGGTTAAAGCGTCATTATTGCCGTCTATTATGCAGGAAAATGATAGTAATCCAGCAGCCCAGCAATTTGGCGCTCTGGGTGGCGGCGTAATGATGACTCCAGCTCAAATTGCCGATGCAAACGCTACCGATTTAGTCGATGCCGTTGCTAAAGATTACCTTAAAACCGTTCCTAAAGATCTTATTAAAGATGTAGAATCAGAAATAAAAGATAGTCCTTGGCTTCTTCAGGATCAGTCTCAGCGCCCTGAAGAGAGTAAAAATAGATACGGATCTGTATTTTCTGAGTCTAACCGGATTGCTCAGCTTCGGAATGCTTCTGCAACCGGCGAGGCAGACATAGCCAGTAAAACAGAAGGAAAGCTCAGGGCCGCCAAAAGTAATAAAAGAAGATCAAATCCCACCGCAAAAAAAGCTTTAGAACTTGAAAACAAAAGACAAAATCTAGTAGACATTAGCAAGCTAGACGATCAAGCTAGACAAAGAGAACTTGTAAAACAAATACTTATAAAACAACAAATAGAGAAGCAGGAAAAGGAAGGCAACGAAAGACGAAAGAAAGATAAACAAAAAGTAGCAGATCTTGAGAGAGAGAGAGAGCTAAGAAGACAGGACACATTAAATATAGACGAAAAAGCTCAGAATGTGTTAAATTCGGCAAAAGACTCCGCATTTCGGTCCAAGCAGAGGTTAAAAGAACAGCAAGAAAGGCTTTATCCAGACAAAACAAATAACGGCCCTTCTATGAAGGGTACAGATTTTAATAATAAATTGACGAAAAGACAAGAAGCTGATAAGAAAAAAAATCAGGACATAGAAAGCAGAAGACTTGAGGAAGCTATATTCCAAAACTCCGCAGATAAGGAGCTATCGAATCTTGATCAGCAAATTAAAGATACTGGGTTTAATGCAAGTAAACGCAAGGCGCTAGAGGTCAAAAGGGATCAACTATTATATGCGAAGGGTAAAGGTTTCACGCAAGAAGAATATGATAATAACTTAGCCAATTATAACGCTAAACAGGAAGCTGCGGATAATATTCGAAAAAATTACTATACTATGGGTACATCAGCCGAAAACGAAAATGAAGCAAGGCAAAATGTAAACTCAAGAAGAAAGGCTAGATTAGCAGAACAGCGAAAAAGATTATCTGGTACAAAATCTGCCACAGGTATGAATAAAATCCTTCCTGATGAAACGAAAGAAGATGAAGATGGTTTTTCTAGAGATAAGTACAACAGACTTCTTAGGGTTAATGGTCTAGCGGCGGCAAGTAGATATGCAACATCTAAAAATAAAAATCCTCAACAGCTAACAACAGGCAATAACCAACCCGGACAACAGAGGGCCGGAGGACAGCAGCAGCAGCAGATTCTACAATTCATCTTCAATCTTTTAAAGCAGGGAGGAATAGATCCTATAGAGCTTGCGAAAGGCTTCAACAAAGGTGGTGGAACCGTGGATAATGTTCCTGCCATGTTAACAGAGGGTGAGTTTGTTATGAATGCCAAATCTTCGGCTGACGTGGGACTTTCAAACCTAAAATACATGAACGAAAATGGTGCCATACCCGAGAAATTCGCTAAGGGTGGTGTTGTTGGAGGGGTGAAAACCTCATATTTGAGACGTGGCGGTTCTCCTCGCGGATCAGGGGGTCCACTAGAGATAAATACTGGGTCATTTAGTGAGGTATTGGATAAATTTAGTGCGGCTTTTGGTAGTAGGCTTGATAATATGGTATTAAACTTTGATGTTTTAGGAAATGCCATGAATAATCTTTCCTCAGTAATAACACAAGGAATGAAAGTTAATCATTCATTTAGTGGAGACATGACGATGACATTCAATCTGCCAGATAGTGCGGTTTCGGATATTGTGAAATCGGTAGCAGATGCTATTACTCCTAAAATGAAAGAAAGCATCAAGCAAGAAGTTGATAAGCGATTTAATCCAAATTCATTTAATGGGGGACAGTAAAGTATGCCTATAGTGGGTGGTATTGGTCTTCTAACCAATAAAAATTTGTTTATTAAAGGTTATCCAGATGGATCTGGTGTTTCGCCTTTGTTTATTGGGCCTGCAAACAGGGAGAATATTGAACAAACCCTGTTTACTACTGGTCCAGTAGCATCTGATGTTCCTCTGTTTATTGGATTTGATCAAGTTTCTTCTGGTTCCCAAAGTGCTTATATACTAGGGACTCAAGGTTTTGGAGGTAGTCCTGACCAGTTAGACATAACTTTAAGAATCGAAGGAACGGATGGATCGCTTTTTACAGACATAAACACACTTACGCTTTTAGGACCGGAAAAGATTGATGATAATTCAACAACAACTTTATTTACTGAAGCTGGCTCAATCCCAACCGGGTCTGGAACTTTACAGTTCTTTACCGAAGGGGCTAGTGCAACCACAACCAATCCCGTGTTAGAAAACTCCACAGTAAATCTTTTTATTAGAAATGAACAGACATTTAATTCTGATGCCACGCTTTATGTAGAGAAAGACTTTAACACTGCTGAAACGAGTACCCTGTTTCTAAAAAGCAACACACCTAGCGGAGTCGCGACCTTATATTCGTCGGGGGTTGGGGTTAATACTGCCTCCGCTAACCTGTTAATAAAAGCGCCAGAAGTTAGAAAAATGAGTATATTTTCGCGTGGATATAATTAGGAGATAATTAATGACAAGTTTTACTTACACTATCCCAAACGTTAGCCCGATACAGATTTCTGGCGCCCCTTTGCCAGCGGTAGATCCTAATACTGGCAGCGGTTTTCCTCTGGCTGGCCCGTTACCAAGCTACACAATTGAAACGGAGTTGCTTCGCAAGGGAAATTTGTACCTTGGTCAAAAATTCATTATTACCATTACCGGAACAACTCTTGTAGATCCTTCAAAAAGTATGCTTGTTAAAGGAGAAAGACAGGCGGCTGTTGCTGAAAAGGTTACAGAGATTATATCTCTTACTTATGGAAATAACAAGGATATCGGTCCCCGTGCTGGATCTTTAGTTATAACAGATAGGGGCGGAATAAATCCCATAACCTTTACTGATGCGATTTTGATAAGCGTAGAAGCATCTGAGCAGACTGAGGAAAGTCAAGGCGTTCAAGATCAAAGTTACGTGTTCACCTTTGAAAGTAATAATTTTTCATGCAAGGATGAAAATGGAAACCCTATATCAACCCTTGATAGCTTGTATAAACCTAGTGTAGATTCTACTACTGGCGGTGCAGTAGACAGGTCATTACAACCAGACTCTAGATATATTATTGACTATTCCGAAGATTGGTCGCTAACGCCAAATGAAGATGTTAAAACAATAAAAGACCCATTCAAAAAAGAAGGTCTAGAACCTAGACAAGATTTAGATCCTGATAAGGCGGAAGAGTCCCCTTCAAACGTGTTTAAGACATGGACTTTAACTCACAATATATCTGCGACAGGCATTCCGTTTAATAGCCCTCTAGATAATAGCGAAGAGCCTCAAGATGCGATTGGTTATGGCAATAATGCCGCTGGTTTTCGTTGGGCTAAGAGGTTTATTGATGCTCGACTGCGAACTATGGGTAACGATCCTCTGGATAATACTACTACGGTATGGGGAGAAGGTGAGGGTACAGATGGTCAAGGAAACTCACTTAGATTTAGAAAACCTGAAACTATCACATCTGCACCAATAAACAACGACCCCGGCGACAAAATTTTAGGCGAAAATTCCAGTAACCTGCCTAAAGAAGCTTATACTTATAAAACTAGCGAGAAGGCTTCAAATTTTAAAGCTTTCAATCAAGTGAATCAATTTCAAAGAGGCGTGACAGAAGGAACTTATTCTGTTACTCGAACTTGGCAGATTGCTAATATGTTTGGGTTTAAAACTCCCGCAAAAATGGAAGTGGACTTTACTTTAGACGGTGGAATTGCCGGTTCCAGTGTAAATACAATAGGTGTAAATATTTCAGTAGAAGGCTGGAGCGAGCCTAACGACGGAGACAACGCTGCTGTAGGCTCGATTGATGAGTCTGTTAATCTAGGAGAGATGGGGTTAGATACTAAGTATAAACATGCTTGGAATTGGGTAAATAAGTACGTGTTAGCATTACCTTTGCCAAGAAAAGCACCTTCTTCGCCAGAAAGTTTTATCCCTCCCGGACCAGAAATTGCTGAACCTAAGACTTATGCCACGGATTTGATATATGAATGGGCAAGACGGTATTACGAAGACGTTGTGGGTTCGAGGCCACAGTCTCCTCAAGAGGGCAATGTTAGGATTGTGGAAGCTAATATTCCCGATTGGAGAAGGGATAATAAAGCTATTCAGCTTCAGCCGATACCATTGACTTTTAGCAGAACAGATAATGAGACTGCTGGAACTATCACTATATCAACTTCGTTTAATGATCAAGAACCCTTATTTAAGGGCGCGACTTCAGCAGATGTTAGTGTTGATATGGGCAACGAAGATGGATCAATTCAGGGCATTGCTATAAAGCCTGTCATTGGTAAAGAAGATGGTCCAGTCATTCAAGATATGAAAATTACACCTGAGAGAACTAGAAGTGTTACATTGAATTTAGTTATGGATAGATATTATAGATATGTTGTACCTGATGGATTTATCTGGATCGACAAGTATTGGAAACCTCTTCTTGGTAAATATACAAAGGGTCCAAACGCAGGTAAAGATATACCTGTTTATATAAGAAGTAGGAATCAAAACTGGAACCCTATAACGGGACAATATAGCGCATCAGTAGAGTATGTTTGGACAGAATTTAATCCTTTACCTTTCGAAGATAATGAAAAACCAGAAAAATATGAACCGCAGTCGAACAAAACTGGAGTTAATCCTGATGGAGCTGGAACTATACGTAGAGTAGACCAAGGTCCAGTAGAACAAGCCTAATAAACATATATACAATTAGAGGAAGGTAATGCCACCGCCTATTATAATACAAAAACCTATTTTTATGTTTGGAGCTTATGTTTCAAACCTGTCGGTGTCTATTGGATGGGGAGGGCAGGGGGGAAGTCTGCAAGTTACTTTAATTGAAGATCCTATTAATGGTATATTCATACCTAAAGAAAACGGAGAAGTGGATGGAACTGGCAATCCCTTTTATGGGGCGCCAAACTCACCCTCTACAGGAACTCCTTGTTTTTTTAAGTTGGGAAAATTCTATTTTGCTGGAATATTTCAAAGGTGGACATATAAAGAGGATGCTGTAAATGGTAGAACTTATGATGTTATTTTAGAGTCTCCATCTAAGCTAATGGACGGTGTTCAGCTCATTATTGAAAACTTTAACGGTGCAACAGATCTTTTTGCTAACCAGTATAATCAATGGCAATTTTCTACAAACGCTTATGGTGGTGGAAATGAGCCTATTTTTGACGCTGTTTATGGTAACACAAAGTCTCGACAAGATCGAAATGGAACTGCGACAAATATATTTAACCTTTTTGCCTATTGGGAAAATCCTGATTATGGATGGCATACAGCGATAGATGACGGAGTATTTGGTAAAGGCGGTGTTAAACCTAATAATAGACCTAAGCAGATATATAATAACTTTGGCGCTTCTGGTTTTAATTCTAGTGGAACGTCTATATTAAAACTTTTGATTGCTTCTGATGAGTTAATGAAAGTTGATTCAGAGAACAAGTTTGGTGGAGGTATTCAGTTTGGACTAGATAAACCTGAGATTGAAGCAGGCGTCAGCTCAGAGTATGATTTTGATTGGGATGCGCTGGCAAAATTTTATGTAGAAGAGGGTATTGATAGTGCAGAATTAGACAATATAAGAATCCAAGGTCCGGTAAAGTCTATCAATGGATTAGTCTCGGAGTTGGCAGAATTTCATCAGTTTGATTTTTATTATACAATCAACCCACAAGGTGGTCCAGATACTGTTAATAATCTTATAGTTTATCATAATGATCCGAAAAATTATGGTGTAGAAATTCAGTCTTCTGAAGGTGGCGGCCTTTTATCAGATACTCGACAGCCGATGGTGACCCAAGAAAGAGCAGAAATTGCCTTAAAAGTTACTTCTAAAAGAAAACCACCAAAAGCACACGCAATTAGGGATTTTATTAAAGAAGAAGTTGCACTCCCTAAAGAAGAAAGGTCGATAATGTCTTATGACCTTGGTAAGGAGTTTGCTGACTCTACGACTCAAAAGATGATATGGGGATCTAGAAGAACTAGGTATTTAGAGATCAACGGTAGAGTTAGGACAGGAAGTACGACAAAAGCTTTTGGCTTTAATCCTTCAGTTTCTTCTCAGTACGCAGTTTGGGGAAAAAATAACAGCAATGTCACAGATGCTTATAACATGGTAGGACTTGCTGGTATTGTTTATGGAAACTTATCGGGAGCGCGTAGAATATTCATTCCGGGGTACGGGGATTATCTTGCGACTCCTTTAGAGATGAGAATGGCACTTGGTGGAAAAACTCCTTGGCAGATATACAAAACCTTTCAAACTTTGTCAAACAATGAGCCTAATGGTCAAAATGACATTTTCAGCACTCCTTGGAGTGCTACACAAGATTTTACTAGTGACCTTCTTAATCAGCTGAGTCGAAACATAGGTAACAGTTTTGATTTAACGGTAACTAATCTTACAAAAGCAAATAACCAATGGTTGCCTGCTCTTAATCAGATAAATGACACTATTTTTTCTGGGGTCAGCGCTATCGCTAACAGTTCGTATAAGCAAGAGTATTATTGCCTCCTGCCTAACGAAATTTCTAATCCTTATTACAACGTTTACTATCCCGAGGATGAGTCTGAGGCTATAAAAACTTGGGACATATCTAGCTCTGCATTTATCAAGTATGGGCAGTTTTCTCCAGTTTTAGATGTTAGTTATTTTGATCAAAGTGGAAAAATGCTTCCCTCTGTAGGATATCCGTATGCTAGTACACAGGGTCAGATTGACTTATCTAGCTTAGGTTCTGACTATACATTGGGTATAAATGGAGCTAACGGTCTAGTTGTTTCTAAAAAAGGAGGTCCGTCAGGAGAGTCTTATTTCTATTCACCATTTGGAAGATTTGGAACCTTATTTAAAACAGGGTCGCAACCAAAGATTTTTGACGCTATGACTACTCCTGATTTTGGACTAACCAAGTTGGCAGCTTTCTTTTTTGGCATAAATATTCCTCCATCTGCATATATAGCAAATGGCAAGGAGTCTTTACAGTTTCAAATTCCTCCTGATGTGTTGCAACCAGAATATTTTGGAATACCTCAAGAAAGTCAAAGGTTTAGTTATGGTCCTTGGATTACTCTTAATAAAGAGTCTGGAGGTTTTTATAGCCCATTTGGAAAAGCCGAGGCTCAGGAGATTACACAGCTTAACCCAGAGACATTCGGGGGTTATGCTGAGTTACAGGACGCTGGGGGTGTTTATGCCGCCGTTGCAAATACGGATATGTATGAGTCAGAAAGTGGTTATATGCAAATGGTTGGCGCTCCGGCTTGGAATTTAGGAGAAAGGTTTGTTAGTTTAGGTCCATATGTGAGTAGTATGGATATAACTGTAGACGCTACAGGAGGTATTGCCACTTCCTATAAATTTAATACTTGGACTCCTGAATTTGGTAAGCTGTCAAAGTATAATGTTGACAGAATAGCAAAGACTAATAAATCAGCTTGGTCCAGATCGCAGCAATTACGGGGAAAAATATCCAAACCACCATTACCTAAATTGCCTTTCGAAAGATCAGACTACAAAGAATTAAATAAGGCCAAAGAATCTGCTCACGCTATGAATGTTATAATGACGAATATGGCTAATCAAATACCTGACCCCCAAAATTAAAATAAACAAGAGAACCCCCAACAGTAAACAATTGGACAAAATAAAAAAGGAAATTAAAGAATGACAGATATATCAGCTACAGTAGTAGATGCAACAGGTGCAGCCGCAGCTTTAGCTAATGATCCGGGCAATTCTGCGTTGAGCAGTAGCGAACAGATTTATTCTCCTATATTTATAGTTAGATCTAACAATGCAGCGGGTCATTCGATAAGCTCTTTTGCTCAACCCTTGGCGTCTTCGTACTCTTCTGGTCAGTACGAATCTGGGCATGTAGGACCAACAAGGTCGGAATTAGACCCATATTTTTCAAACTTTTTAAATTCTCCTTCTGAATGGATGAAAAGTAACGATTTTCAGATGATGTCTAATAACGGAGCGAGTATTCAAAACGGGGGAGCGGATGCTAATATTAGAAAAGTTAACAGGGGGGCTGTTACTCAGGTGGCAGTAAATCACTTCAGGGGTCCGCTCTGTATATCTGGGTGGGGGACCGATCTAGCCGATAGACCTGTTCCATCAGTTAGTTCTAGTGGAGAGCTTAGTTGGGAGTTAGACCCTTCTGCGGTAAGTAGTAGAGCGACTTGGCCCGCTGGTCCTGTGGATCTCAAATGGGATGAAGAAAGGTCTGTATGGTCTGGCGGGCATCATTTGCTTTGTGGCTGGACTAAAGAGGTTCCAAAGGGGGAAATATGCGCCCCGTCTTCATTTACTATGCATGTTCTTCGTCTTAAAAACGGTATTGGTGGAGGATTAGATAGCGCATTTCGTGGAGAAACTGTTACGGTTCTGAACCATGATCCTAGCCTAAAAGAAGATGCAGAAGATGGAAAGAAAATTTTCGTTATAGCCGGAAGAATAAACTACGAATGGGTTCCGCTTTGGGTGGGATGTCCAGAATGCGATAAGGGAGAGTGCAAGATCGAACCATGTGCTGCATAAGCGGCGTTTGGTATGAAGCAGTCAAAATATTCAAAATCTACTTAATTATGTGTATAACACTATATAACCTAATAACAGGAGAAAATCCAAATGGCAGAGATACGATTTCAATTACTAGGAAACTCAGACGGAACACCTTCTGTCGATACGTTGTCTGGTTCGGGCATGGCATTTTTTGGTTCTACAGCAGGATCGTCGGTGCAAATTGGTGCATATCAGGATACTAGTTACGTTTCGAACGGTGACGGAACCTCTTACACAAATTCTAGTTCTAATGTAAAATTTCAAACAACTTCAACTTATCCCAGTGGACAGGTGGTTCTCGATGCTGTTGCCGGAACGCCCTCCAGTATGGGACTGTCGGGAGTTAGAACTATGTATGGAACTGTCGGTATTGAGTTTGGAAACTCTTCCGAAGTTAATGTTCAAAATGTGCAGCTAAGGGTTTATGACCGTGGAAATATTAATTACCCTGCGAGCGGCGTTAACACAAAGGTTGCGGAGATTGTAAACCATAATGGCTCAACTTTTAACTCTCAAGGTTCTGACAATGGGCTTTGTTCAGATGCTCAAGGAAGTGGAGACTTGTGGTGGTGGGGAGAGCCTTGGCCTAGCGAATACATTACCGGAGGAAAGAACTACTATACAAACAGTGTTGGTGAAACCTTTTACAATGGAACAGATAGTGACGCTGTTGTAAATGGTGATGCTAGACTCGCTTCAGCAGCTATTGCCGGAAGTTACGATTCTGTTGGAGGTAGCGGAATCAAGGTTCCTTTGCTAGATTCTCCGGGATCTGGACAGAAACAACTTCAGAATTCTGAGGTAGTAAGTGGCACTGGTATGGTTTGGCCGAAATGGACCCAGTACATAACAGACACTACTGATCAGACAGAAGTTTTTGGATTTTCCTTTGGAGATGGGAGCGATACGGTAAAAGTTGCTGGCATAGCTCCTATTGATAGGACTTTTGGAGGCAGTGGTGTAGATACTCATCATACTTGGTCAGTTGCGCTTTCAGCATCTCCATTATCCACTGGACCCAAAGAGCAATACGGCTTATATGTTTCTCTTGAATTTGTTTAAACCGAACTAGGAAGTGGAATGGCTAGGGTTGATGTTTCTATTTGTATAGCCACTTGGAACAAGGCAGGTCTTTTATCACAGACCTTAAAAAGTATTCGTAAACAGGAAACAAAGCTCAACTACGAAATTGTCGTGGTTGATGATGGAAGTTGTGATGGTACAAAAAAGGTTTGTCAGAGTTTTGATGTTGTTTATCATTATTTAGATAGACCTTATTTGTGCGGCTCTGCTACTGCAAGAAACATGGCTTGTGACATAGCCAAAGGTCGGGTTCTTATTATGCAGTCCGACGACGTTGTTCACATGTCCCCGTCCTATTCGTTGGGTGCTTGTAAGTGGTTACGCGATAATAAAGTTGGTGGTGTTATTTCTTGTGAAAACCTTAAATCTAGCATTGATAAACTTTATGAAGTTCCAGACAAGTCTGCCCATTTTGCCCCAGTTCTTAACGTTGCATACAACAGATCAAATCCAAAGGCTAGTAAAACACTTCGGTGGTATTGCAATTGGTGGAAACAAAAACGTCCTTTGTTTTTTCTAGGGTCAATGTCCAAGGATGATTTTTGGGCGATTGGCGGAAACGATGAAGATTTTACAAGGCCGGGATATGAAGACACATATCTTGGTGCTTTGATTACTAGGCTTTATGATGTTTATTTCAGGGATGATATCATAGGTTTTCACCAAAGTCATAAAGGAAGAATTAGTGGTTTTTTAGATATGAGAAAGTTATACGCAAAAAAGATTTTAAGTATTGATAGCAAGGTTGAAGGTTTAAGAAAAGAAATTTATGGAGAGGATTAATGACAGCATATTCGTCAGGAAAGGTTTTTCATCACAGAGATAGAATCGACCAGTTAAAGGCAGGGGAACAAACCGTGCCATTACAAGTACACTTTATAATCTCTGACCTTTGCAACCAAGATTGCTCTTTTTGTGCTTATAGAATGTCGGGCTACACCACTAATGAATTATTTAAAGTGGTTCATCCCGAAAGCGGTGAGATAAACAATAATCCAAACCGTAAAATTCCTTACGAAAAATGTCTGGAAATTCTTGATGACTGTGCCGAAATGGGCGTTAAAGCAATTCAGATTACCGGAGGCGGCGAGCCTTCTGTTCACCCCGATCACACAAAGATCTATCAGGCTGTGCTAGATCGTGGTATGGAGCTAGGTCTGGTTAGTAACGGTGTGATATTCAAACCCGAAACAATTCCTCTTTTGCTACAAGCTACTTGGGTTCGTTTTTCTGTAGACGCTGGTAATCCAGAGTCTTATTCACGTATCCGAAACGTCTCTGCAAAACATCACGACAGAATGTGGAAGAACGTAACAGATCTTGCGGCAGAGAAGAAGCGTACAGGATCAGATCTGACGATTGGTATGGGTTTTGTTGTCACTGATGATAACTGGTCGGAGGTTGGGCAGTTTGCGGAACTTGCGAAGAAAGCTGGCGTAGATAACATAAGGATTAGTGCAGTATTCCAGCCAGACAATGAAAAGTATTTTACACAGTTCTTTGACAAGGCCGCTGAACTTTGTAGGGAGACAAAAGAAAAATATGAAGACGAGAACTTTGCCGTATTCAATAACTTTGGCGAGCGTTATGCCGATCTTGTTCAAGCTGCCCCAGACTACTCGTTTTGTGGTTATCAAGAGCTTGTGACCTACATTGGCGGCGATCTGAATGTTTATAGATGTTGTGTTACTGCCTACAATCAACAAGGAATGGTTGGATCTCTTGCAGATCAAAGATTTAAAGACCTTTGGAATTCAGAAGAGAAAAAGAAAAACTTCTCTTGCTTTGATGCTAAGAGTTGTGACAGATGTATGTTTAACAATAAAAACAAGACCATATTGTACGCTATTGACAAAGACCCTCAGCATGTGAATTTTGTATAGGATAATTTAATGAGGCAAGTACCACCTCTTTTGCAAGAATCTTTAGGTTAAGTTATAGAAATAAAAACAATATGAAAAATAGAGAATTGCTGGTACTAAACGACATAATAAATAATTATCTCCGTTGCTCTAGGTTGGAGAGATGAATATGACAAATCCACATACGGTTGCATGGAACGCAATAAAAGATGAAATGCTTGGAGAGGTTTGTGAAGTTGCCCGCCGTGTGCCGTGGGGCTTTAAGGCTGATTATCCTTCTATACATAATGTCACTTGTGATCAGTTTCTTGAGACTGACAAGGTTTTTGGCACTGTTATTCTTCATATCTTGATTGGAGAAGGTGAGTCTTTAGATATTTTTGAAAAGGTGTTTCAACACGCCTACAAACACGCTCTTAAAGTAATTGTTCTAGAACATTCTCCATCTTCATCAGATTGGGCAAGAAATGATAATGTAACCGAAGAACGTATTGATTTCCTGCAAAACCTCCTAGATGAATCTGGTGAAAGGATTCGCACTAAAGACTTGGGAAGAAATGTTGTTCATCTATTTACTACAGTAAAACCTTTGTTTATAGATCAGATAAATGATAACTACATAAAAGAAAATTTAAACAAGTCTTGGAAAGGAACGAAAAAAGCGGCTTGGTATTCCGATGGTTACTACACCCATACTAGCGAATCGTTAATCTCGCAAGAAATAATTGATAAACTTCCTGTAGACAAGGATTTTTATTGGGTTATTGGGGGATTAATGTTTCTGGGGAATATTAACAATATACCAGATCACAGACATAAACTGATAGACTCTGTTTTCAAACAATGTTTGATGGCAAGAATTGTAATAGATCCTGAGTCAGATGAGTTAATATCAAAAATAAATACCATTCAAGAAAATTTAGGCAGTGGTATTCTTTCAAAGATTAATTCTGCTCCTGTTTATATAGATGCTTTTGGTAACAAAAATCATTGGTGTAATTTTCACAAGATTCATGGTTGCGAGGATGTCCTTTATAAAATCTCTTCGATTGAGCATCTCAATATCTCGGATTTAAAAACTTCCGACCAAATAATTTACACTAGCACAGTTCCTCTTCCTGCTTACAAGCATCTGAAATTTAAAAACTGGGTTATTACCTGCACAGAGGGTATTAAATGGGATGTGCCTTGGCTGATGGAAAAAGTTGAGGAAGGTTACTCATCGCCATTGAGAAAAAAACCTGCCGATTTATGGAATGAACAAAGATGGCAAAGATGGAATAAAGATAAGCGTAGAGGTAGAGGTCAAATACCTGACTATACGGCAGCCAAGAAGTTTATACAATCAGGGAATGATGTTCTTGATCTCGGTTGTGGCTTGGGGCGATCTGGTCAATATGCTTATAGCGAGGACGTTAAAAGTTTCACTAGCACAGATGTGAACTCAGAAGTTTTAAAATATGTTCCTAAGTATGGTGACAATCACCACGTTGTCACAGGGCTAGACGAATCTAAAAAGTATGATGTTGTTTTATGTATGGATGTTTTGGAGCATGTAGAGCACGATGTTTCATTTTTAAAAAAAATTGACTCCTTATCAAAAAATACCATAGTTATCACTACCCCAAATTTCAATTATTCAAAATGTCGAAATCGCTACCACTGTAGAGAGTATCGTCCTGATTTCTTTGAAAGACTTATCAGAGAGACTATTCCTGCCGAAGAGTATATCTTTGATACCAATGGTGCAAAAATGACTGCCACTATACTCAAAAAAGAAAAACCCACCACTGTTCATGTGCCTAAAAAAATATTTTTCTATTGGGGCAATGACACAATGTCTTGGTTAAGATACATGACCCTATACTCCTTTAGGAAGTTTAACCCAGACTGGGAAATGGAACTACACGTATCCCATATAGATATAAAAAATAAATATTGGAAGACTCCCGAAGCTCAGGATTTTCATTCCTACGCAGGTAAAAATTGGTTGTCGGAAGTTGAAAAACTTGGAGTAACAATAAAAGAGTGTCCGGTATTTGTCGAAGGGGCAGGGCCATCTCACAACAGCAATTTTTTCAAGTGGAACGAACTAGCTACTAGCGGAGGTATCTACTCGGACATGGATATACTTTTTATTAAGCCTATCGAGGAATACTACAACAATATCAAAGATCTAAAAACAGGAATATCATACAGCACCGAAGTTGCACACCGCAGTCACGGAGGATACTATTCAATCGGATTCATGTTCTCTTCTGGTAACAATAGGTTTTTTAAAGATGTCTTTAACTTTTCTACAGAGCGTTATGATTTTAACAGTTATCAAGGTGCTGGAGTAGATCGTCTATACGAGATGCTGGAGAAAAATCGTCTAGGAATGAAACCATATCATAAAGGCTTATGCTATATACCTATGAATTTAGTTTATCCTTGGAGACATTATCAGCAGGGCGATTTCTTTAATCACTGCCATACAACACTACCGGAAGAAACAATAGGGATTCATTGGTTTGCTGGACATCCAAAAGCACAAGAATTCAATAACGCGATTAACCCAGACACACTGGATAACCACAACAACACAATGTCACACTGGCTAGAAAAAATAATTGGACGTTATCAATTATGAAAACAATACCCAAACGAATATTCTTTTATTGGGGCAACAAGGAGATGTCTTGGTTGCGTTACATGACTTTATACTCTTTTAGAAAGTTTAACCCAGACTGGGAAATTGAACTATATGTATCAGATGTAAAGGTTTTGAAGAAAATTTGGAAGCAGAATGTTGTTCAGGATTTTCATAGCTACAGGGGCAAAGACTGGATGCCAGAGGTTGAGAAACTAGGAGTTGAAATAAAGGAGTGCCCTGTTTTTGACGAACGAGCAACACCAATTCAAAATAGTGACATTTTTAGATGGAACGAATTAGCTACCAATGCTGGTTTCTACTCGGACATGGACATACTTTACATTAAGCCCATTGAAGAATACTACCAGAAAATAAAAGGTTTTCAAACAGGCATATCTTACTATGTTGGAAAGCGTTCAAGGATATATACTAACTTTACTGGTTACTTTTCAATAGGTTTCATGTTTTCTGCTGGCAATAATAGATTTTTTGGAGACATTTTAGACTCGGTTATGGCAAAAAAAAATTTAATCGACTACCAGTCGGCAGGCGTTAACCCGTTGTATAATATGCTTGGTAACACGAAAGGTATTGATAAATACCAAGAAGGTATGCATAATATCCCAATGAAGGTTGTCTATCCTTATAGGTCACATCAGGGGAGGGATTTTTTTAAAGTTCTTAATAATCATCAGATTCATGGTGACTTAACAATAGGAATACATTGGTATGCAGGCAAGCCAATAGCACAGAAGTTTAACAACTCCATTTCTCCAGAAACGTTAAATAGCCAGAGCAACACCATGTCACACTGGCTAAAGTATGTTCTAGACGCTTAACCTACTCACTCAAGTGCTGATTTTAGTTTAAGTTCTGTTACAGGTACGCTGCTGTCTTCTACTGTTTGAGCGGCTAAATAAGAGTTGTAAAGTTCTTCTGAAATCTTGTTCCTAATGATAGGTATATCTAACGTCAGAAAATTATTAACTGTTACGGTATTATTTATATTTCCGTCTCGAAGAACAGAAACCGTAACCACATATCTATCTTCTGGCTTGAGTTTTTTTACAATATCTATAGCTTCATTTTGAGCCATGTTACTTTTCCTTAGTTATATAGTTAAAAAATAAGGCGATCAAAGACCGCCTTATAGTATTTAAACAGCTGAATTACTCAACGGTTTTAGTTTGAGGGTTCCATCTAACCCAGCCACCATCAGGTAGCCAGTTACCGTCACCATCTTTTCGTTTAGGAAAAATTCCCCCTCCCTTTTTGTTACTGCCAAAAGCTAATTTAGCACGACATTCAGGGTTCTTGCAAATAATTTCACGAAATTCGTTGTCTTGATTTTTTCTTACACCATATCTCAAGTCTACGCTTCCACATTTACCACAAGATTTGTGACCAAACACCTCTTGAAAGTCAGCGATAGCGTTAAAGTTTTCACCCAAATCGCCTTCAAGTTCCGCAGAAATTTCGCCACTACTTGTTACAATAATCTTCATTGTTACCTCCAGTTTTCTTGAAAGCCTAAGATAGTATCAGGCTTTTCTTTTTCTTTAGTTTGATACTCATTTAAGACTCCTAGCATTTTAACTGCTGTCTTTTTAGAAACCTCCTCAATCTGATTATAATTAGCAACTCCCATGTTTACAAATTTCATCACATTGATGTCCAACTGTTTACATTTCGATGTAATAAAACTAATCTGATAATCGTTGATACTGTCCCCTTCCTCCCATTCACCTGTAGTTTCCGCAATAGGAACGGATTGTTGTATGGCGCGTTCTACAGCTTCGGCAACGTCTTTCTTTGCAAGCTCTTCCGCCGCCAAGCATTTGACTTTAAGTGCTTTTCGTAAAGCTCTACCTTCTGCCCGTGTAGAAGCCGTAGCAACCGGATGCCCTGCGAACAAAGCGTCACAGTTGCCGTGCCATACATCTGCTACTTCTGAGTAAGTTCTTAGTTGTCCTGAGTTCATCCAGTCGATAACAACCTCAAACACTACAGTTGCCCTTCCGGGACCGTTAGCGTCTGTCGAGGGCCACACCTGAGATGGTCTACTAACAACGATGTCTCCTAATAGTTCTTCCGCAACCCGTCTGAGTCCAGCGCAAACTGGATTGCCATCAAATAACTCATTTTTATGAAACTTACTCATAACATAATCATTCCAACCCTCTGATCCATATTTGGGACCATACAGCTCTTCGTCCTTTTCCTTGGCGACCTCTTCCTTTATACTATCTGCGTCAAAAAGAGAATCGTCATCTTGTCCTAGTTTATTCATTTAATCTCCAATTCAATAAGCCTTTGATGTTTAGGCGGGAACTTTTTCTCAATCTTTTTTATCTGTTCAGATACAGCGGACCATATCTTACGTTCTACAGATTTGTTCATACCTTTGCAAAGATATTTTAATCTGACAATACAGAACCCCTTTCCTATTAGTAAGCCGTTTTTAATGTTGTCCATTTTTATCACATTTTGCAGCTTTTCTTCTCCGAAGATGGGAAGAAAGTGCTGTGGTCCATCTATCTCTATTATAGTATTTAGCTCCGGTAAAAGCAGGTCAATTTCAAAATTTCCCTGAACTAATCCTTTCTTATGCATAACTACCTGATAGCCCAAATCGTTTAGTTTTTTCTTTAAAAACTTCTCAGCCTTAGACCCTTCTATAGAAGAAATCCTCAAGGCACGACCGGCCTTTTCTTGCATTTCTCTTTTTTTCAATGGGTCGATTTTGTCCCACCTTTCTTTGGCAGCATCAGAGAAGGCTTTTCTGTCCAAGTCGTCCATCTTATCCCAAGACTTCTCTACGCCTTTGCTGATAGCCTCCTTCTCGGCCTCTGTGCGTTTCTTGCCCTTTGTTGGGTGTTCTAGCCTTCCTTTGTTTATTGCCTTCTTGGTTGCATCTGATCGACTTCTGAGCATGACCCCATGCTTCTTGAGTAGCCTTTCAATTTTCTTAGGGTAAGTGCTGAAATGTTCTGCTATTTCTGCACAACTAAGACCTTCCTCGTACTTCTTTGTTACTTCTTTTATATTTAGTTCTTTCATTTTGTTTCTCCTAGTTTTTTCCAGACTGCCGTTTTTCAAGCGGTTATATTTTTGCCAAAGTCGCTATTCGTGTTGATCTGTTCTATGGGCATATTTCCCACTCCAATCTTCTAGTGAAAGGTAATTCGGGCCGGTCGTCGTAAAAGAAAAGTTTAGCCATTGGATTCATGGAGTCAACCAAATGAACAAACGAAGAATTTATACAGTGTATCTCGGTTGCACGTTCTATTACTTCCATCCAGTCAAACATACTTTTTTCGACAAGGGGTCTGGTTAAATGTATTTTCGGTAGCTCTGTTTGGATGTTTACGTTCGCTTTACCGGCACTTGCTACATCGTTTACTAATGCGAATCTAGGTGGAAGATTTAAATAATCCGATACTAGCTTTTCTTGCTTGTAGTCTCTTTCGATGTGAAAAGAGTCCCATCTATGCGAAAAATCAACACCGGCATGTTTGTAAAAAGTTTCATCAAAATTTAAAGTCCTATCTCCGTTTGCAAGCCACCCAAGGTTTACTTCGCCGTAAAACGTTTGATGACTTTCGGACACTGGGGCAAATGTTAAGTTTATATCTCTAAACATTCTCATTACATTATCTAGATTTGAATGTTTAACAACTAGAGTATTAGCCGCTCCCAATTCACTAGCCATAGGCATGAACCTTGTCGCAGAACCTAGCTGCCTAACAAGACCATTGCATATAATATGATCGCCAAGACCTAAATGATGATGAATAATCACTCCACTATCTCTCTTATTTGCTCTAGGTTCCAGTTATCAACAATTCCTACCGGTTTCTTGTTGCAGAAATTTTCTATCATGTCTGCGTGTTCTTCGCTTCTGGCTATAAGTTTTAGTTTATCGTTTGATATCACTTCATACATTGCGTTGTAATCAGTTGGTATATTTAACCAGTTAAAATCCCATAGGTACAGATACCGATCCATTTTTGTAGGCATTTTTAGCGATATTGCTGCGTTTTTTATCGACGTAGAAATTAACACACCTTCGTAACTGGAAAGAAAAGAAGAAAGCTTGTATGAAAAAAGACACTTAGTTACAGGAAGGCAGTGGGCGTTTACAAATGTTCCCAATGAAAGCTTTGTATTATCTAATCCCTTGTTCCACTCTTTGATTAAATAGAAGGCATTTTGTGAAGGTCCAAGGTTCTCCATAAAGGCCGATATGTTTTTTACCATTATCTTTCCAAGTATTGATTCATTCTAACTTCTGTACCGGGAGGAATAAATTCAAATATTTCTCCAACAAAATGCTTGTACTCGTCTAGCGGATCTGGAAAGTCTTTTGCAAAACTTTCTGGCCTAAAGACCCATTTGCTGCTGTCGAAGTCTTTGGCCTGATGAACCATAGAGGTTAATATGTTTCCTCCATACTTAGGGTAAATTACATCCCTAAGAAAATTCATGTCCACCATTCCCCAAGAAGACTTGTCGTAATAACGATTTTCGGGAGTAACCCTTATTCCTTTGGAGGTCTGCCATTCGAGAAGTGCCTTATACATATCAATCCATCCACCTTGTATGCCCCACATTCCTCCGAGCATAGGATACCCATGATGGGGATGATCTCTCATTATATGTAGAATACTGCCGGAATCTACCCATTCTTTTACAGCATTTGCTTCTCTTTGGGTTATTCTTGAGTCAGCATCTCTAAAAATTGTATAGTCATAATCATCTGCAACTATGAATCTCCAACTAACAGGAGCTATAGGTTGCCATCCTGCTCCCCAATTTGCATGTCGCCCACCCCTATGAACAACCGCATTTGGAAATTCTTCCAGTTTTAATAGGGTTTTTTCAGGAACCGAATCGTCAGCACATATATTGACTGTCCATCCCGGATAGTATTTTTCCGCAAGGTTAATGTTTCTCAACATTCCTTCCGTATATTTAAACTTATCGCCCCAAAGGCTGAATGCTATCGCTTTTTTTGTCATTGAAACGAAACCCTTCCCATTATTCCTATTGAATCAGGCTGTAAAGTATTCATTAATTCTAAATTTTGACCAGCAACATTTGCAAACGATCTAAATGTTGCACGTTCTACATCGTGAGTGTTTGCGCATGGCAAATTTTTCCATATGGTTTTAAGCGTTTTGGTTTTTCCAAACATAAAGGCTGGACTTAACAACTTATCTTTTGCAGGATTTTTAGACGTGCTTAAACAAGAAAGTTTCTTATTATCAAAAACTTTATCAATATTATTAACGAAATAATTGTAGTCACATACAGCAGTATACATCAATCCTGCTTTTTCGCATGATGCCAAACCTTTGTTTATACACTGTTGGATATCTCTAATTAAAAATTTACTATCACTTGAAGCAGAAAGACATATGTCAAAAGTTCCTTCAATTCGGCTATCTATATCTTCTATAAATTTAGAATCTAGCATGTTTTCGCCAAAAGACATAGAAACCGTAGTAAAAAAAGAATCTCCATTACTTAGTTCTTCAGATTTCCAATGTCCTACTCTTCTTACTAACAAATTCCAGTCAAACGCTTTATCTAAGCGTCCATAGAGTATGAGTCCATGTTTCATTCTAGATATTCTCCACAGGTTTTGTCAAATAATTGTTTGATTGTAAGTCCCGTAATATCTGATGGTGTTTTATAGTATGAACAATCTATAGCATATTTTCTTGTATCTTCTTCTATCATTATGGCTCTTTTTTCTGCGGGAAGCACACAAACTTTTATGTCGCAACACGTTTTAAACTTAACTCCACTGTAGTAGGACCGCATAGCCATCTCTCCATCGGCACAATAATATTGATAAGATGTGTTATAAAGCCCGTAATTACGAAATACGTCTTTTTTGTAAATTCCGTAGTTCATAACCACCTCTCCCTTGATTGGGTTGGGATAGTCATAGTCGGCGCAATTGTGAAGATTCCATCCATTATCCCTCATTCCTGTGCAGATTGTCCATCTCAGTTCTTTCATAGATTGCGTATCACCTTCTTTCCAATTAAAAAGATAGGCATCATGATCGTCGCTAATCGTTTCAAAAACATCATCCCATGTATTGCAGAGAAGAACGTCATCATTCCATTGACAAATATTTTCATACGATGCGGTTTTTATGCCGAGGTTCATATAGTGTGGATAAGAACTTCTCTTTCCAACTTCTACCAGTTTAATATTGGGATGATTTAAACGTTTGATATACTCTATGGTTCCGTCTGTGCTGCCACCGTCAACAAGGACTAATTCGAGTCCATCTCCGCAATCTGACTGGACAGTATTTTCTATCAAGCCGCCCAAATATTTTAGGCGGTTTAATGTTCCTGTTACAATACTAATTCCTTGCATAAAAAGCATCTCCCCAACTCTGTGATTGCCAATAGGTTGCAAGTCTAGAAAATCCAAGCTCTTCTAGAAATTCATCCAAATCTTCCACCATAGGACACCCTTCGTAAACCTCGTCTCTGTTAACTTCTAGAATCATAGAGTCTACTGTTGTCAGCGAATTGACCGCACCCTTTAGAACTTCTAACTCATAACCCTGAACGTCTATATTGAGAAAATTGTAAACCGGATCGTAATAGTTGTCCAGAATGTCTACCTTCACACTTATAGAATCATTAAACAAAACATCGGTATGTTCTGTTAGGTGTTTTTTTGGCTTCATTAAAGAACTAGATGCACCACTACCCTGCTGAACTCCACCAGACCTCCAAGAAACATGCATTTCTTTTTCACATTGCCTAGATCCTAGTGCAACATTGTGGATCTTTTCGGAGTCTATCAGCTTGCCTTGCACTAGATTATATAAATCTGGCTGGGGTTCAAACATCACGGTGTTTTTTAATCCTAGATTTCTATAGCTGATTAACTCTTCGCCAGCGAAGGCTCCAACGTGCATGACACCGGTAATTGGAAATCTTGCATGAATTTTTCTAATGTCAAAAATCATTATCTAACCTTTCTACTAAATTCCAAACCGGAGCGCATTTCATAACTATCACCTTGAATTTTCTCTAACTGTTCCGCCTAGAACCTTTATGTCTTGAATGACTCTGCCAGTCGTGCGCTCTTCTTTAATCATGGCATCCAGAATGTTAATTTCCTGATGGGCACATATAATGTTGTCTAAGTGTCCCGCTTTTTTTAGTGTTTTGTAACACACTCTATATCCATTGTTAAAATCTTCCAATAGACGATCTGCTTGAAGTGGATAAGTTTCTCCAGAGATGTTCTTAACAGATTCATCATGATTGAAATAATCAGAGACTTGGTTGTTTGGACTATTTACAACGCATCCCAACGGAGGCATAATAACAAAAGGGGGACATTCTTGGCAAAATCTTTGCAAGGCTCTTTCTAGTTCATTTGGATTTTGTTTCCATTTCTTAATTTTATCAAGATAGCACAATTCTTCTGTCCAAGCTTGTACTACACTTTGTTGAAAAATGTGACCGTCTAGAGAAATGGGATAATTCCAATAGCCGCCATAGTAATGAATACTTCTGTCATAGTAAAGTAGACGTTCCCACTCTGTTGCGAGAGGTCGTGGATTTATAAAAGCCCCAAAATCGCCAACTTCCTGCTTGAACATTCCCTCAATCCCTGCTCCTGATCTGTATTGAGTATTCTCACCGAGCCGTAAACTTATATGACTTAATCGACCAACTTCCGATCCAAAAGCTCCATCAATCCATCGCTGCGTAAGCAGTATGTCATTGTAAAATATGTTATCATCGGTAAAAAACGCAATGTAAGGAGAAAGAGAGCATGACACAGCAACATCAACATCCTTAAACAAAGATTCACTCTGTTCCCAGAATGACACATTTGGATATTCTTTTGGTAATTTTTTGTATGCTTTTTCGTACTCTAAATTGCTACATTTGTAAATAACAATTTTTTCTTCAAATACGTCGTTTACGTCACACTTTTCCATGCTCGAAAGCAATAGGTCTAGTTGTAAAGGTCTATCTTTACTGAATATGATCGAAGTAATTGGCAAAACTTTTTTCTCCCTTATATCTATAGTACCAGCTAACAGTGTGTTTTAGTCCTTCGTAAAGGGGCATACTCGCCTCAAAACCAAAGACTTTATATGCTTTACTTACATCTAAGCATCGACGGGGTTGACCATCCGGCTTGTCTGAATGATAGGTAATATCGCCCGTGTATCCCATTATCTTTGCTAGTGTTAACACCAAGTCTCTGATTTTGATTTCGCTGCCAGTTCCTACGTTTATAGGATGGGGAGTTGTTTCTTTTTCAATGCTTTTTCTGATTATTTCTGCACAATCATCAACGTACAAAAACTCTCTACTAGCGTCGCCTGTCCCCCAGATGTCTATGTTGTTACTTCCTCTGGAAATCGCTCTGTCTATCTTTAAAATTAGGGCAGGAATGACATGACTACTTTCCGGGTTAAAGTTATCATTTGGTCCGTACATATTTACAGGTATTAGGTTTGTAGATTGTAAACCATACTGAGCATGGTAGGCGATAAGCATTTCTGTTAGAGTTTTTTTGGCTATCCCATATGGAGCATTGGTTTCTTCTGGATAACCATTCCATATATCTTCTTCTTTAAATGGAACGGGCGTAAACTTAGGATAAGCACACACCGTTCCAACCATGATAAACTTTTTAAGTTTACCGTATTTCCTAGCTGTTTCAATAAGATTCATTCCCATGACTAGGTTTTCATACATGAACAGTCCGGGGTTTTGTTTATTAGCTCCTATTCCGCCGACTTTGGCAGCAAGGTGGACAATAACATCAGGAGTATTATGCGCAAATAAATACTCAACATGTTTTTGTTTTGTTAAGTCCCATTCGCCTCTTCCTCTTAGCGGAATAATAGTATCATTAGAATCCGATAACGCTTTGCGAACAGCCTTACCAAGAAAGCCAGTGCCGCCAGTAATTATAATTTTAGACATTTAATGTATCCTTATAAGCTTTCAGAATCCCGCCAGCCACATCACTGTATCCAAACGCTTCCATAATTGTTGCAATCCTGTGGAAGCCTGTGTGGTTTTCCGTAACAAAATCTTGACCCTTTTTAATAATAAAAGATCTATCTATCGTGCCTTCGTCAGTATTTGCATAGTATTCAATCTTATCTCTAAAATCTTCTGGAGAATTCGCAATTACGATACCGTCACCAAACATCTTGTATCCTTCTACATTATCACTAACACAGAAGCCTCCCGCATACAAAATCTTGAATATTCTTTCATTTACATCGAATCCATATTCTTGCGCATGTGGCTCGCTTAGGTTGGGGCAGATTTTCGCAGAACGGAACAGATTTTTAACATCTGAATCTACTATTAGGCCGCAGTATTGGTTGACAGGCCAAGGTTGATTACCGAATATTTTCACCTTATATTTTCCCAAAGGATGCAAAAGCGGTGTAAGATAACGATCCATCACTTGTGCTTTGTAAGGCCAATAACCCCCAACAAAACCAATATCGCATTTCAGCTTTTTGTCAAATTTTGCGTTGTTGTACTCAAAGGTGTCAGCGCACATCATTAACGAAATAGGTTTGATACCAATAGACTCAAAGTAATTATGTGTAACTTTTATAGCTTCTTCTGGATAATGAATGTGAACAAATTTAATTTGTCCCGTTTCTTGCTGTAGCTGTTCTAGTAACTTTCTTTCTTTTGTTCCGAGAGTTAGGATGTTAAATCTATCATGATCTATCTCCGAGGTTTGAGTGCCCCAGTCTCCAGCTCTTAATCCAACTTTTAAATGTGGTCTTTCCCTAATGCAATCTATAGTTGCTTTATTTAAGTTATAAGACTGTCCTAAAAATAGGTCTGGCTCAAATTGATCGAACACATCATATGCAGAATGTTCTTTTATTTCCCAAAATCCTACATCAAAACCATAGGCTCTTAAAGAGTTAGCCCAAGCTATTCTTTGATAGTAATGAGCATGTCTACCGTCATTTGCGATTAGTATCTTCATTGCATATCCCCTATTCTGTCGATTTCTTTGATTTGCATACCATCCGGCTCTAAACATTCAAAGCTACCACCTAATTTTATTACTTCGTTAATTATTTCGAAAGACAATTTTTTCTTATCTCTGTCTTCAAATTTTTGCATGATTGAATTGAGTAGTTTAAATTCTTTACCTGTAAAGAAAGCCATCTGTGCCCATTTCAAACTAAGACCGTATGAAAGTATAGAAGCTTTGCCTTTTACCTTCGTGACACCGATTTCTTCTTCTTTAATCATTTTTTTTGAATCAACAATTATAAAAGATTTAGAATATGGTAACTGTAGGGTTTTTTCGTTGAAAATAATGTCGCCATGACAAAACATTAAATTTTGATGGCATGAGTTATTTAAACCTAGACGTAGACTTTCAGAAGAATTTGTAGAGGCGTAGAGTTGATTCTCTACAAATCTAATGCCTGTATTTTTTTTCTGCCTCTTTATTACCTTCGTTGCATAGCATCCCACGACGGCTATTATTTCAACGTTATCAAAATAATTAATAACGTTACTAACCTGATTGTCGATAATACTTTCACACTTGTTTAATTTTAACAAACTTCTAGGCTCATATGATTTAATTTTCTTTCCACAACCAGCAGCAAGAATCACAAAACTAAGTCTGTCTTCTTTTAAATTATTCTTTTTTATTTTTCTTACGTTTCTAGTCATTACTTACCAGTAATTATTTTTGCGTTTTGTTGAAAAATTTCCGTAGTCATTTTCATAGATTGATTTCTTCCATGTTGGTTAGCGATGGCTAAACACTCTGGCACATGGGTAATCATACAAACCTTAGACAGTCTAAGCCATAAGTCATAGTCTTCTGTGCAACCTATAAAGCCTTTACTAGCAGGACCGTGGAGTTCGGATCTATAAATCTCTCCATTAGGCATCCTTACTGCATCTAAGTATTCTTTTTTAATCAATGCGTTACTATGCACCATGCAATGCTGCCGCAAACCAGCCCTACTGTAAGAATCTTTGAACTCAAGCTTGGAATAATCCGGGAATACATTTTCGTAGTCTGCGTATGCCACTCCTACTTCTTCGTGTTCGACAAGTTTGGCTACCAGCTTTTCAACCTTCTCTGGGTAGTAAGCGTCATCAGCATCTAGTACACCAATAATATCGGCCCAGTCCCAGCACATATCAATCGCTACATTACGGGCGACACTAGCACCAGAGTTTTCAATTCTTTTCCTAAAAAGGACACTATCTGTAACTTCCTCGATAGTGTCCACCATTGGATTTCCGAATGGGTCTTTATCTTGAAAAAATCTCGTCCTTAAAATCTTTTCCCAAGAATCGTCAGTCGATCCATCGTCTACAACATACAAACGAAGCTCCCCTTTGTATGTTTGACCTATGATACTTTCTATGGCAGGAATAATGTAGTCCCCATAGTTATAATTCGCACAAATAATAGCAACTTTAGGCAGCATAAAACTCCTCCCAAGTGTAAACAGTTTTTGTGCCGCCCCTTTTCTCGGCTGCAAGAACCTTATTCAAGAAGGATCGAGTATCAACCATATCATCTTTGAAAACTTTTGCGCTATTTCCGTTTAAAAATTTAAACAGGAAGGCGGGAAATGTAAATCCCGAGAAAGGACTATCTGACTTCGGTAGTAGCATAACAATCTGCTTCATTTCTACGTTAACAAAATTATGGATTTTATTTAAGAAATTGTCAGGAACTTCGTCACCTGAAGTTAGACATTGTACCCATCCATTTTGAAAATGAGTAAAAGTAGCGTCGATTATGGTAGATAAGTTCTTATGAACTTGGTTTAATTGAACAATGTGATATTTGGTTACAGGATCTTCTCCAAAGTAAGAAATAAACTTACCCCAAATATCTTCATTGTATTCAACCTTTTCCGTCACCACAATAATATATGGATGTTCTTTTCCGGTTGGTGTTTTTATTTTTTTAATTGAAGCTAAGGTTTTATCAAGATCTTCAATTTCGTCACCCTTTGTATGATCTAATTTGATTATAAAACCTGCTCTTGGAGCCACTTCTTTCATTGCGACTTCTTTAATATTCAGCCTGTCTTCGAATTCAAGATTGGAAATCCATTCTTCTGGACGGTAAGTATTGCAGAATCTTTCTAATGTAAAGGTTGTTTCGTCGGAAAGAGTTGAAAATCCTAGTTTTTCATGCCTTGCTAAATCGCAATCGACCTGCTTACCTCCCTCAAGCTTTGAGAAAACGCATCCTTCACATTTTGTTACTGGAGTTAATGATTCTGCCGACATTAATTTGCCCTCTTTATTTTAAGTTGGAATTGACTCCCGTTTTGAATAAACATACGGGTCAAGGTTGTGAAATTATTAGGAATCAGTGTTTCAAGATATTCTAAAGACAAAAAAGAATTAATTCTATTTCCATAAAGGTTAACATTAGGAATATGTACTTGCGAAGGATTGGAACGAAGAGAATTAACATATTTACCGAAGTTAAAAACGTCTAACTCCTGAAAACATATAGTGCCACCAATTCTTATCTTGGAAAGTAGAGTTTCAACAACCTTTGAAACTTCTTCTTCTTTGAATTGACACAGAAACCAATCGCAGTTTATCTCTGTAACAGGATTATCTTGAATGTTAAAAACACTCATTCCGCTACTGGCGTTATTTAGTTCTATCTTCATCTAAATTCTCCAACGGTTTTGTAAAGTAATTTGCTCCAACTCTGTACAAATCTGTCAAGACTATATCTTTCTTCAATTGTTTTGCGTCCAGCCTCACCGATTTTGCGAGCGAGTTCTGGTTTATCTAACAACTCCCTACACCAGAATTTCATATCCGATGCGTTATCGGCTATGATTCCGTTTACACCGTGTTCAATGATTTCTGGAATCATACACGTCCCTGTTGTTACAACAGGACAACCACACGCCATAGCTTCCATCATTACCGATGGCACGGGCGAGTGAAGCGATGTGTTTAAGAACACGGCAGCGGTTTGATAGATATCTCTTAGATGCTCCCTGCATTGAGCGGGTTGGGAAAATCCGGCATGTTCCCCTGTGCATTTTCCTACTACTCGATAAGGAGCAATAGGGCTGGATGCCACTTCTTTCCATAAGCTAAAGCCGCAACACCAATCTCTTGAAGGAAACTCATTAACAACCGATAAGCAATAAAGTTCTCTCGATGTATTACTAGCTCCCCAACCCTGATTCCAAAACTCTGTATCAACACCATGCTCTACTACACTACTATTATCTGCTGAAAAACCCCAAGTGTCACGATTAAACTCGGAAATAAAGGAATTGCTGGAAACAGGAATTTCGCCATATCCCTTTATTTGCTGTTGAACATCACCTCTGACATCTGGCAAAACATGGCAATGTCTAAGGATCGGTATTGCTGTTTTATTAGCTTGTCCCCTTGTCTCACTAAGGAGGTCATGAGCGACCTGTAGACGGTTGCAAGAGGTATGGCTTAGTACAATGTCTATATCTAGGTAGTCGGGCAGAGAGTCGATTATGTGGTAGTTCTCTGGAACCGGTGCATATGTAGTGTCCCACTCCTTGCCAACTCTTAGAGAGTAAAAGTTGTGTCCAGTTTTACATAGATTTTCTTCGTATCGCTCATGTGTGGCAAAAGTTAATATGTTCAGCTTCCGGTCTGATGTGGGCCGGTTCATAATTAACTTAACCGATTTAGCCGACGCTCTAGCTGTCATTTAATAGCCCTTTCATTTCTAATCCTACGGTTTTGTGGAAATATCCATTGGCAGCAGTCTTGCACTGGTTTGCAACATCTTGTTTTATTTCTGGAACTACTAATGTTTCATACATTTTTCGCATTGCTTTAGAAAGTTCCACTATGTCAATATCTTTCCAAGTTGATGCGGATGTATCAATGTCTGGAAGGGATTCTACTGCACCAAAACAAGGAACGTCTCTAGATGGCACCGGAATACCAATAACCTGATCCATGCCGATTCCTTCGGTCCATATGCTGGGAATACCCATAAACAAAACCTCAAGCGAAGGAATACAAAAAGACTCTCCACGACTTGGCATAACAAAACAGTCTATCTGACTAAGAATGTCAATGTATTCTTTTTGCGGCACTGATCCCGAAATTATGACCTCTTCTGAAAAATCTTTTGATAGCTTGAGTCCTTTTCTGATGTGGTTGCAATATTCTTGTACATCTTTTACGGATTTTTTTGAAGTTTTAATAAAAAGTCTTACACTATCTCTCCCGTCAAAAGTCATATGAAAAGCTCTGACAAAAGCTTGGATGTTTTTTCTTTCAATAAATTCACCCACAAACCCAAATACAAAGTTGTCTTTCATCTCTTGTATCGCAACTTGACCACTGGGTTTATATTGAGTAGGGTTTAGAGAATATTTGGCGAGTCTTACTGGAACCTTAACATTGCTTTCTAGGCAGATTTTACGAGTTACTTCATTAGGAACCCAAATCTCGTCCATCATGTTACAATTTCTTGCCCAGTCAGTTTGATTAAAGTTAGAGGATTCAGCGCAAAGAACTCCAATATTTTTATCAAATTTACTGTTGTAACAGTAATTGCTAGGAAGTGTATGTTGAATAACTATATTACAACCCGTTTGTTCCTTCTTCTCTAGGCTTTGCACGATCTCATTTTGAACCCTGTCTTCCGCTTCGTATGTAATAGCCCTCGGAACAACATCTACTCCGGCAGTGTTAAGTGCAAGTATATTGTTTAGCGCGGCGTTACCCCAGCCAGTTCCGTCTTTGTAGTGACCTATGTATAATACTTTCATTATTTTAGCTTTTTAAATATCTCATGAAAAGTTATGTTATCTTCTGCTAAATGTCCCCACTCTTTAAAGAGTTCGTCATTTACATACCAGTCTTCTATTTTTTCATCCTCTCTTAATCCGACATTACCAAACAATATCTTGTATCCAAGGTCTTGAAATTTTTCTCTAGAGTAGTCCTTGTCCCCATCGTAAAACCCTTTAAAGTTTGGATTTCCTTCGGTGCTAAAGTTATGTTCATACGTCATAATCTTAAATGAATATTTGTTAAAATCGAACTCGTCTAATACTTTGCGTTGTGCCATGTCTACGTCAAAGGAAAGATAATCGAAGTGTTCTGGACAATCCCTTTCCGCAAGAACATCATTAATATTATGCTCCATAAGGTCGACACAATGCACGCTCTTTCTATATTTAGAAGCGGAATCGTAATAAGTTTTGTCATAATCTAGCGCTATTCCCTGCCACTTAAAAACACTTTCCAAGGTCCAAGTATTACTCATAGAAGACCAGTGAGAGTATCTTAGATCTAAATCGCTAGTTCCACAACCTATGTCTACAAAAAATCCCGGTTTGAATCTTGTTATCTTTGAAACAAATAAATCTTGACCAAACTGGCTGTAGAAATTAATTCGTTCCATTTATGTTCTCCACATAAAGCATACCGCTTCCAAATTCAGGCAACTTTTCATAGTCGATACCCTTTTCGTCTAAATACTTAATAAGATCAAGTGCTTTGGTTGGAACATCGTCTACCAAAACCGAGACAGTATCACCCTCGGAACTTTTGGCAATTTTTTCTACAGCAATGAACTGATTTAATGTTTGCACATGTGCGTCAGGTGTTTGTGAAATGTCTGCACCATCCAAATAATAAACGCCGCAGCGTGATACTTGTTGCAGGCTATCTAAGCCATCTCCTATTCTTAAATTAACCCTGTGGCCCAAGGAATTAGCTAAAAAAAATGAGTTTGCTATATGGTCAACATTAATGTCTGCAACATAATATTCACCGCCAAATTTTTTGGTATAAGATCCAAACCAAATATCGCTCCAGCCAGAACCCATTCTAAACTTGTCTTCAAAAGTTTCTATAGCACCTATCTGAAAAATATCAACAGGTTTTCCCTTGAATCTATCTAACGCTCTTTTAAAAAGACTGTCTCTAAATGGCGGTGGAATTACTTTAAGGTTATCCCAAGTTACCTCATTTTGCATGTACTGAATAATCGCACTATTTTGCATTTGCATTAATTTGTCCTCTTTGTCTTTCTAATTCGTTCCAATTTTGCCTCATGTTTGTTAGATCTCTTACAACGCCTTCCATGTTATAAGGTTGATACTTATTTTGCGAAGGAAGGTGGGATTCGTTGAAATAATAGTCATCTTCCGAGGGATTCACCCTGTATCCGAATGTGACATCTTTTATAACTTTAGACCAAAACCAGCCCCCAATCCATTCGGGCTTGTGTAAAACATATTTAAATAGATAACTTACCTGTTCTTCGGTTGAAACAATATTGTTAGGCATTGAAGTTGCTGGTTTAAGCACTTTTATTGGAGACATGTATGTTTTAGACCAGTCTTTTATCGGAATTGTTTTCAAATGCTCTATCCATACCCGAGCAGTTTTATCCCAGTCGTAGTGATTTCTGGATTTACTGTATATAGACTCTCCATTGTGTCCGTCATATTTTGTTTTATCACGTTTATTTTTATATGCATCTGCTATAACTTTAACCAACAAATCGTTATCGGCAATGGCTCTATAGCAACCCGTTTCACACTCCATAGAAAGTGCCAAAGGGTTCATCGCAATTCCTCCGATATTTTTCATAACTGAGTTCATGGCAGAGTAATTAATGGCGGCCACAGGAACGCCACAAAACGCCGCTTCTAACTGAGGCATACCAAATCCTTCGCTATTAGCGTACTGAACATACAAATCAAATGTGTTGTATATTTTGCTTAGTTCTGCGCCATCAACGGAGTTGTTTACGCCTATGAGTTTTTTCTTAAACTGTTTACATTTTCCGCAGTGACACATGGAGTCTCTGTAAAAGTCCATAGATACATCGCCGCAGTTTTTACACTTGTAACCAAAAAGGACTCTGTTTTCTAGTCCGAACCTATTAAGAAGTTCAGGGATTTCCCATCCGATGTCGGGATAAAAAACGTGACAGTAAAGGTAGGCTTCTGGGGTTTTGTTTTCGTCTAAGTATTGACGGAAGGCTTTAAACAAGTCTGGGTATAATTTTCTTCTTTGGTTTCTCATAACCGTTCCTACAAGAAATACACTTGAATCAAGTCCCATATCATCCTTGTGTTTATTCTTATCTGGAACCTTGTCAAATATTTCCTTGTTTGCACATGGAGGAGCTATTCCGACAAAGTTAATAGAATCACTTTGCCTAAGAAGTGTATCCCTACCAAATTCAGAGTAGCTCAAAACAGAATCCGCAGAAGCGAACGTATTTATCCACATAGGATTTTGTGGAAATGCGTCTACCGTTGGCATAATTGCCCAATGAAAAAAGTCTCTGTATGGCGACCTCTGCTGGAATTCAAACATCCACCAGTCTCTAATATCCATAACAATATCAGGCTTAAAGTCTATCAATACACTGTTGAAAGTGTTTTCCCCAAAAATTCTAGACGGACTACTTATGTATGATTGAAAGTCTTCGTCGGAATCAAGAGGTCGATTTGGATATACTTTCCAAGGAGAGTTGGCAATTCTTATGTCTTTTCTGTCAACATGAGTAGCCAGCTCCGCAACTTGAAATTCTTCTACCTTGTTTAATCTTGATAGAATCTCTTTACCGTAAACAGAGTATCCGGTTCCTTGCCAATGGGCTTCATTGACCCAAAGTATTCTTTTTTTTCTCATTGAACAATAATCTTAAAAGAGGAAACTCTGAAATATGTAGTAAGCGATACTTCGCTGGAATCATCCTGCTGCCAAGATTCTTCGTTTCGGGCACTGGATTCTACAGCCATTATAGACCCTGTTTTGGCATATTTATTAATCGCTAGAGCAGCAGAGTCCCAAGCTTCGAAGGCAAGATATGTGAAATTTTTTACCTTTTCTCCGTTTGAGTCTTTTCTAAACTCTTCTATTTCTAAATCAAAGTTGACACATGACACACCGTTTACATTTACCAACTCTGGACCGTGTGATATTTTGCCCAAAAACATACATTTGTTCACATTTATTCCTTATCAAATCTGTGTTGCTTTATTAACAATGAACGAACCTTTACTAACTTCGCCATGCAATAATACTGTATTACCCTCAATTAAAACGTCTTTGTTTTCTTTATAACAGTCTGGAAAGATTACAACATCTTCTAGATCGCCGGAACCATCTTCTACGCTAAGAAAAGCCATTTCTTGTCCGGGGTTCTTTCCGTTTTTAGTTTGTACAATTTTCATACGAGATATTTCAACAGCAAGAATTACTTTACCTGTTATCACACCTTTTGCCACATCTTGACACATATTTGTTGAATTAATTATATCTAATCCGTCAACTTTGCTACAAGTAAGTGGTGATGCAAGAAATTTTTCTTCGTCTATCGCAACAGTAAGTGCATTGTCATTTATGTCATAAAATGGATTGTCTAAGGAGTCTTTTATATCTTTAACGGTTTCCATTCTCTTTGCATTAATCTTTAATCCTCTGCCCTCAATTAAATGGCCTATCGCCTGAGAAAGATCCTTAGCGAATACAGACGGTTCGCCTGATTTGTAATTGGAAACAATAGTTTTTCGCTCTCTTTCAGTCAACTTTTTCCAAGAGTCAAACTCATAAAGCATTTTTTGTCGAGAGTTTAAGTTATTCCTACCGTTAAATCCCCCTACAGAAATCAATGCGATTGTAGACCTTTTGTTTAATCGAAGATCGTTAATGATAAAAAAAAGACAATCTAACCAGCTAAAATCTTGGATTTCCCTGTCTTTCATAAAATCCATAATCTTCTTGGTTTCTATGCTGCCTACGTTTTTAACATGGTTAATTCCGTAGTATATAACGTTTTTCTTTTTATCTCTAGAAAAATCCGCAACTAAATGTTGCAGTCTAGGTGGAAGCACTTCGATGTTTGCCTTCTTGGCGTCATTTATTAGTTGTTTTTTTTCTTCGTCTGGATAAGGTTTTCTATTCGCTCTATTTAAATAAGTATTGTAGAATTTATTTCTACGATGAAACTTACAATAGGCAGACCAGTAAGCTAGGTATGCATAAGAGACTGCGTGAGATTTATTGAAAGCGTACCTACTAGACTTTTCGATCCATGAGAATATTTCTTCCGCGACACCAAGACTTATTTCACCTTTTTTTTCTACGCCATCCATAAACTCCTTCTTAACAGATGCCATAACATCTGCCTTCTTCTTTCCGATAGCCTTGCGTAGCGAATCAGCTTGTACTCCGTTAAAGCCTGCCAGTTTTTGAACGATAGCCATAGACTGTTCTTGGTAAACAAGAACGCCATATGTTTCTCTTAGGATAGGCTCTAGTGACTCATGTAGGTACTCGACAGGAGCATCGCTTTTTCCAGCTTTTCTATCTGCATAGACCTGTGTCATACTTTTTCCGTTGGCATCTTTCGCCATAAGAGTTCCGGGTCGAATAAGACTGATAAGTGCCGCAAGATCTTTTCTATTTCTAGGCTTTGTCTCTTTTGCCCAATGTCTACCCAAATGTGATTCTAGCTGGAAGACGCCTTTTGTATCACCTTCGCATAGCAAGTCCCAAACATTTTCATCGTCAAAATCGTTAATGTCAAAATTAGTCATCTTTTTTACTTTCTTTCAACTCTTGTTGAATTCTCTTTTGTTCTTTGTAAAAATCTTCTAGTTCTTCAATATTTATCATGAAAAAATTTCCATGAACATCGTTAACTCTGATGGTTTTTTTGTTATCTGACATACAAATCTCCAGAACCAAATGCTTTTTCAAAAGTTATTTTCTTGGACAGGTTTCTCTGCATTTTTAAGAATTTGATAAGAATATTGGCCGTATCTTTAACGTCTTGCAAAGCATCGTGAGCGTTGTCTTTCGGTAGACCAAAATAATCTCGCATGTAATCCATACTATATCCTTTGCAGTCTGTGTTGTTTTCAAACCAGCAATATATATGCTGCATTAGATCCATTGTAAAGATTGGATTAAAAAGTGTCTGTTGGTTCTTTTTTTCATTCCAAGGTCCATACTCTTTGCACATTCTATTCACAATTGGCATATCGTAACCATTGATATTGAAACCCGCAGCTATTGGAGCAGTCCAGCTAGTACCCTTCCAGTTAAACTTGTCGCAAAACTTGTCAAACTTGTTCCAGACGGTTTTTGGTTTTGGTCCCTTGCTGATTTCTTCTCTTGTTTTCCTAGTTACCTCTAAAGCCTTTTCCTCTATTGGATCAAAGCCCGCCTCTACAGCTTTTTCGTCGTCAACAATGCAGCGAATCTTACTTTCAAAAACTCCTCCCGGCTGTAGTTCTAACTTTCTAGCGTGAATAGCTACTGCGGCGATTTGAGTTGGTTGGCACTTGTATGGATTTTGACCAGTGGTTTCAAAGTCAAATACGATAATATCTCTGTAATTAGCCATCTTTTCCTCGTTATTATGATTTAGCTTCTACGATTTCTTAAATTAATGATTGTTTCTAGTTATATACTATAAACTTTTTTGGAGTATAGTACAAGTTAAAATCTGGATGATTAACTATTTCCCTACAGAAAGTCCCATCTTCTCCTAGTGGCATATTCTCTTTATACTTGAAATGTTGTGCAGAGGATGCTCTGATAGAAATAGGTCCGTGTGCAACGGGCTGCTTGTTTTTAGTCATTACATTTGTTCTAGGGATGTTAAACCATCCTTCTGGAACAGGGTCTGGATTTGGTTCTACCAATATTATAGGCTCCACGTTTAAAACATCCTTATCGTTAACCGACTCCCAGATAGGAAACAATTCTCCCCGACTATAGTTATGAACAAGTGCATCCACATCGGGATTCACGAAAACCTTTTTGACAAATTCGCATTTTTTAGGATGAATATCGTCGTCAACATCGCAAAAAGAAATAACCTCATCATCGTCCCGGTTGTGAGAAGTGAGGATGGAGGAAAATGAACCTTTGTTTCTAGCCCATCCCGGAAGCTTTCTTGTTGGCGAGGTCGTGATACTATATTCATCAAACCATCTACCTAGTCTTTGGCACAGTGCGTGGGCAACTTCGGTTCTATCTAATAATCCGCTTCCCACAAAGGTTACTTTTTCAGGTTGTATACTTTGAGCGGCAATAAAATTAACACATCTCTCTAATAAGTGCCAATCTTTATCGCAAAATGTTATGCAAAAATTTGATTTTATAGTCATTTACTGAAATTCACTTTTTTAAAGAGATGAATTGATCTACGGCTTCATCTAAAGTTCTGAAAAGTTTGCTGTAATTATGACGCTTGCTATAGACTTGATACTTATCTTTTGGTACATGTAATGATGTAACCATCGTGTCCTGTAGGTTGCAAAGAGATACTCCTTTAAACTCAATAGAGCATCCATCATATATGATTTCTTTGTAAAGTAATTTTTGTGCGTTATTCATTTTTGCATATCTCCATGATTTTTGATAATAAGTCAATTCCTAAAACGTCGAATTTAACGTGTCCCTGTTTTTCAAGGGGGTTCATTTCAAAAGCAACGATTGGATCACCGTTTTTATCAACCGTCATCGGACAAACGTCCGAAAGTTTATGTTTTGAAATAATTACACCAGCAGGATGTTTTCCTTGTGATTTATTAGTTCCTTCGATATTTATAGCTTGGGTAAAGATGTCCTTCATAGGACCGTCTAATTTTCCATCTTCATTAATGTAACAGTAGTTTTTAAGTTTTTCTGGTTGGTGTTCCAAGGCCCATAGAATTACAGACTTGCTATCCATTAACTCTAGCTGATCGGAAATTAATTGCTCGTCAGGCAGAGCCGCTGTCATTTCGTTGATTTCGGCAAAACTAGAAGCTTCATTTACTCTACAAACCTCTTTTATTGCAGACCTTCCTTGTAGCCTGCCCATTGTAATCATTTGTGCAACATTTGATTCTCCATACTTTTCCTTGATGTACGAGATTACATCATCCCTATATTCTGCCGGAACATCCATATCAATATCAGGAATTGCCACATTATCTTCTGTATTACGTCCTTCATTATAAAAACGCTCAAAGAGAAGATCAAACTCAACAGGATCAACGTCTGTGATTCCTAAAAGATATGATATCAAGCAACCAGCGGCAGATCCTCGACCCGGACCAGCGAGCCAACCTTGTGATTTAACCCATCGAATAATATCCTGAACGATCAAAAAGTAACCAGAAAGCTGTGCTTTAAAAATAACCTTTAGTTCGTGTTTGATTTGTTTCGTATAGCGATCCTTGTCTTCTTGGGTAGTAATCTTTTCTGTGCCTACAAGTCTTGATTTCCAGCCCTCTCTACATAATTCTGTGAGATAATCATCCTCGCTGATTCCGTCAGGACATGGAAAGGTAGGGAATGATGGTTTATCAGCAAGGTCGTATTCTTCGCATTTATCCACAATTCGCCAAATATCATTTTGACCCTCAGTAAAGCAAATCTTGGTAAATTCTTGGTTTTGGTTTTTTAGGTGAAACGTTCCATAGCTTTTATGAAGAGGATCGAAGAACTGCTCATAATCGTGTTCTAAGTTATTTACCTTCTTTAGTGTGGTTTTCATCTTGCCACATAACATGATTCTATGACACTCAGCGTCACTTTCATCTACATAATAGATTGCCTGTGACTCATAATCAAGCTGTACATGATTGCTTTTAAAAAGGTTGGCAAATCCATTTTTTTCTGCGGTAACACAAAGTACATTTCCTCGACTGGCAACATCTTTAAGAACATTGAGAGTCTGGTTTGATACATACTTTACAAGGTCGAACCATCCATCCTTATTTTTGGCGTAAAGAATATAGCCATCAAACTCGCATCCAATAATTGGCTTGATACCATTTTGCTTACATTCCTGTTGGAAATCTACGGCCCCGGAAAGCGTGCCAAAATCAGCTATTCCACAAGCCGTATACCCATACTCCGCACAGCGTTTTGCTAATTTATCAGCCTTGCAAAACCCGTGCTGTAAAGAAAAGTGAGTTTTGCAGTTAACTGGGTTCCACATATGTTCCTCAAATCTATTTCGCAAAGTTTAGTGTACGTCTTATTATAGTATGAGAGTGCTGATTTGCCAACTGGTTTTTTCATATTTTATTTAAATCACCTCATCTCCAATGAACAGATTTAAGACCGCTATCCTTGAAAAAATGGTACAAACTAGCTGTGCCACACTTATTGAATCCTATTTGAAAAATCTTCATCATCCCGGCGCCTCGTAATATCCTACACTATGACCTTTTTTAGTACACTCTTTAACAGTTGCGTCATGTCCTATGTCATAAAGCCTATCTTCTACATAATTGCACATAGACTTATCTGTTCCGGGCCATTTTTCTTTGTAAAAGTGACATAACCTTGTACATTTAAAACTAGACCTGTTTTTTGAACATGGTCGAGGGTAGTTCGTTTTTCTTATGTCTTTGTATCTTTTTTCCAGCATTGTCAAAAATTTCTTTTGGTCACTTTTGTCAAAACACATGCTGAATGGACCGCCATCGCGAGTAAAAAATATACTCATAATTGCTTGTTTATACTGCGGATACAGCTTAGATATTGCATAATTATATAATAATAACTGAGGATCTTCTAAAAGTTTCTCGTATGTTTTCTTTTCTCCAGTCGCCCAATTCTTTCTTTGTCCCGTTTTCCAATCTACAACTTCTATTATGTCGCTATCAATTTCTGTAACTAGGTCAATAGTTCCTTTAATTGCAAGCTGTCCTTGGGTTCCATCTTCGTATGTAAAATTAGCCCAGTCTTCTTCAATAACTATGTTGAACTGAGGCTCTGTGTCTACGATCTTTCTTTTACGGGGGTCGAACTGTCCGTCGTTAAATAACAAAGCCTCGTTGATTTGTTTGCTGCAAAATTTAATATCTGCCGGTGTGTAATTATGATGGTCGTTTGAAGAATACCATTCAAAGCTTCTGTCTAGTAGTTCCTTTACGAATTTTTTGGTTTTTAGTTTTGTTTCAGTAAAGTTTACCTCTCCAAGCGCATCATCTACAATAGATCTTGGCGTTTTTTTATCTGCCGGATGGTCTTGAATATCTTTTGTGCAGGAGGCGAGGCACTCCATTACTTTGTGGACCATAGTTCCTAGTTGGGCCTTTTTTCCAGAAGGAGACTGGTAACCTAAGTTGTAGGTGATAAAATACTGCAATTCACAGTATTCGAAATTATTATAGCTTGAACTACGTATATACTCTACAATCATTGATTGGCCTTTATTGTATGAACAGTTTTTTTACCATTTGTGACAGTAGCGGCTCCTAACCATCCCCAGTCATTAAGCGTTTTGATTATTTCTTTACAAACTTCATGAATTTCCATATTTTTATTATCAATTAAACAATCCACAAAATCCCAGTTTTCTTTAATCTCTTTTTCGCTAGAGTGAGTATCTCCGTAGATATCTCTTGTATGTCCTATTACTTTACCTCCGACCTCTTGGATAGCCAAGATTTCATTTTTGAAACGGCAGTCGTCAATCACCGCTAACAATGGACGTTCTTCTTCGATATCTTTTAACGTTCTTTTTATCCAAACGGGTTCCCATATTTTACGCATAATGTCTGTGCCAAAGAATTGCATAAATTCGCGAGCGGTCATTGGGCCAGCTTCGTGAAATACCATTCCGTCAGGTGCGAAATCACCAGTAACTCCCGGCATATTTTCCCATCTTAGGTGAGGAACAATCTGGTCTTTATAAGCATTGCTGCCATAACACTGCTCGTAAGTAAGTCCGAACAAAGACATACAGATACTCTTCAAAGAATCTGCAAAGGAATACTTTTTAACAAAGGGCCACATATTATACATAGCCCATTCAACAAATTCAGGATCTCGCCTAGAGATATCCATAAAGGTGTCACCCTGTTCAATTTTACCACCACTATCTACAATCTCTGTGTTAACAATCAACCTACCAGTATCTGGAGCTATTCCAAAGTTTTGGATAACTTCTTGGGCGCGTAACTGATACCCGTGAAGGAAGTTACATGCGGTAGTTTTTCCTGACTGTTTCGATCCAGCAAAGGCAAGTATTCTAGTTTCTGATTGATTATTCATTGCTTTTCCTTGTAAACGGTAGATAGGGTATAATTTCTTTTTCAATGTCTTCGCTTGTCATTTGTCCCAAGTCGCGCTGCTTTATTGGGATATCCTTACTGTCAAACCAGCTATCTAATTCTGGCCTGAAGTAATTGAATCTCCTACCACATTTTTTAATTATGGAATCAGCAGACTTCTTTCCAGCTTCATCGTAATCTGTTAGTATGACAACATTAAGCGCTCCTGACGATTCTAGCAGTATTAATTGATCTTCACTTAGTGATGTTCCAAATATTCCTACTGTCATGTCTAAACCAGACTCAAATGCTCGCCAAACATCACCTTGACCTTCTACCAAAATAACTGTTTTAGTTTCAAGTATATTGCTTTTGGCGTAATTTAGTCCATAAAGAATATTCTTAGTGAATCCTTTGCTATGTAGCCATTTTGGCTGTAGATGTTCTTTAATGGCTCTACCAACACATCCTACATAGTTATTATCTTCATCATATAAGGGTACAACAACTCTTCCTGACATTGGCTGATTTTCAACAGTGCATTCTCCAATATCAAATTTTTCTAATATATCTACGCTGTGCCCTCTTCCTACAAAATATTGCGAAGGAATATTTAGTTTGTTTCTAATTGAAGACCTCGTAAATTGAGACTCCTTCCTTGCAATCTTCCTGTTAAACACGTCTACTGTTCGACTACTTCTGTCAACAAAGCTAGACTCTATTTCTTCTATGTCAGTGTCTAAAAACCAACAAATAAAAGAAGCGGTTTCAAGCATAGAAATATCTTTGTTTCTATGTCGCTTCAAACATCCCCGAACAAAACCAAAAAGGTTTCCGATATGTTCTTCCTCGCAGTGATTTGTCCAGCAAGACCAGTTTCCAGTGTTTGATTCGCCGTCAGTAAATATACAGCAACCTTCTGGATTGTCACCGCCATGAATAGGGCAAGCAAAGGCCAATCTATTTGGAAACTCTACCCAGTTTACGCCGAAATAATCTAATAACTGTTTTGATTTTGGAAGCAGGGCTTCACAGAGTGACGATATTTTCTTCTTCGTCAAATTCTTCGGTTTCAAAACCCTGTTCTCTTGTTCTCGAATTATCATGTATCTCGTTCCTAGTTAAACCCTGCTGGATTCTTCCAAACTTACCGAACATTTTCATACTAATATAATCTCCATCATCTAGTCCCTCTCCATGTCTAGCAACGACAGGTACAATCTTTCTGTCTCCATTCTCAGGACCATCCTCCGCTTTTTCTTCGTCTGATTTTAATTTAAAGATTGAAAAACTAGTACAGAGCCATACAAGCCTGTCAGAACCAGAAACAACGTCCGTAGTTTCTTTTGTAATTCCATCCCTGTTGAGTTGAACAAACGCCAAACACGCAACATCATATTTAACCACAAAGTTGTGCAGTTTGGTAATTTGAAAACCGAGAACCTGATACTCTTGCATTGCAGCGTTAATACCCTCTGAACCCATTAGTTTCAGATAGTCATAAACAATAACACAATCTTTTGTTCTACCAGACTCATCGAATCCTACATGCTGGTAAATCCATTTTCTCATTTGAGAAATAATGTTTTCGAAAGACTCTCCTGCAATACTGATGTAGTGATATGGAATTTCTTTTAGTCTTTGCGCCGCATTTTGAACCTTTTCTTTTTCTATTTCACTTTCGCTAAAACGACCAGTAGAAATTCTGTTGATTTCTACACCAGACTCATCAGCCAACATTCTGTTGTAGTGATCTTCTTTAGACATTTCTGTGTCTAAAACTAAAACTGGAACATTAACTTCAGATGCTACGTATTTCGCTACAGCGTCACCAAGCATAGACTTGCCGACCTTGGGCCTAGCAGCAACTAGATCAACGCATTTTCTACGCAAGCCACCGCCGATAGCAGCATCTAACGCAGGGAAGCCTGTAGGTATGCCTACGAAGTCGGACACGTTATCAGATAAGAAATCTAAATAATCCTCTATGCCATCTCCAAGCAGTTCGGTTTTCTTACTAGAAGATTTGTATATGTCACCAGTCGCATCTAGAAGAGGCTCTTCAATCTTGGACACAATGTCCATTATATCCTCTTCCCCACTTACCTTGCCCAGCTCTTTTTCACAAGCTTTTAGTGTTTGAGACAAGTCTCTAGCAAGTTTTAGTTTCGCTATTTTCGCTGCGTATGATCCTACGTTTTGTTTTGTTATTGGGAAATTAAACAAAGAACGTACAAAGGATATCTCATCCTTAGAGTTCATCTGCTCAGATACGCCTAAATCATTCGCAGCAGATAAAATTGAAGATAATTCTACCTGAGTATTTTCAGAAATTGATTTGTATATGCAATCGAATAATAGCTGATTCATAGGATCTGTAAAAGATCTTGATTCTATGAAATCAACTTCTAGATAAGCATCTAAACCATATTGGCAAAGTGCAGCTAATACAGCTCTTTCTGATGCTAAGTCGCTCAATTTTTTATTCATAAGTTTTTATCGTCGTAAGCATGAATCGCAAGTAAAAAAATCCCTGACGAAAGACGGATTAACACTCACTACTTTACTACACCTTTGGCAAGTTTGGTCAACCTTTTTGAATGTTGGTCTTCGTCTTTCAGTTAATTCTACATTTGGCGTGATATTATGCTCATCCTTATGTTCACCTTTGTCTACATAGAGGTTCGTTCTTTTTTTTACCTCCACAGGTTGTCGCATTTTACTTTCCGACTTCATGGAAAACTCTGGAAATTTATTATCTAATTCCGCTTCGTTTTTAGTGACTTCTTTATTGATTTTTTCTTGACTATTTTTTATAGATTGAGAGTCAATCAAGTCCGTAGCCAAATCTAATAGCTCCATATCGCCAGTTTCTTTAGCTTTCTTAATTAGTTTTTTTATCTTTACACTTAGATCGCTCATTATTTTCTCCTAGCCATATTGTTTAGAGTGTCTGCCATCTTGATAATTCTTTCCTGTTTTCCTTCTAGCATTTGAACCCTAGCATGTGCATGGTTTTTAACCTTTAAAATCTTTGTAGCTAGTGGATTTTCTTTCACAGCAGAATAATACTTCTTTTCCCATTTTGTAAACCCATCACCGTATTGGTCCAGTGTACTACCTATTATAAACCAAATAGAACCTTCTGCCCAATCAAAAACAATTTTTTCTTTAGCTTTTACCCCAGCCAAGTATTCTGAGTATGCGTAGAGCCTAAAAGAGTTGATGTAACACGTTTCCTGACTCCATGACTGCATTTCTTCAAAAGAAGCATTGATTACCGTCTCTATCTCTTTAGGAGGGTCTACTCTAGCAAGAAACTTGGAACTAACCCATTCCTCGATAGTGTTGACAAACTCGGTACTTCTATCCTCTTTCATACGATGCCTTTTTGTTAAACGTTTTTTCGTATAGTTCGATATCCTTACTCAAAAGGTTGGTAGCCCTAGCTAAAATTTCCGGGTTGTTCCACAGGTATACCGATTTGTTTTTTGGTTGAGTATTTGTTTTTGGAAAATTGTTGACCTCGATATCGAAGCGTGACATAATCTTTCTAAAATCTCTTTCTAGGTTGTCAAAGTCTCCAATGAAATCAACTTTGGAATTAAGCCAAAAGGATTGTAGACGGTCGGACTTTAATCCGTCTCTATTTTCTAGACAAAATATAAACTCAGCAAATGCCAGATCTTGATCGGGATTATCTATAACTTTATTGTAAATTTTGTTCATCGGACTTGGTATGTGCTTTCTATGCCAGAACAAGGACGTTAGCCAGTCGTAAGGATTCCTTAAAAAGGCAAAGTGCCAAAAATTTTTTTTTAAATGCTTTGTTCTTGGGTTTCCGTAGAGAATCTTTTTAGTTAAACTTACTTGGTTATGTGCCCCAAATCCGTTTCTAAGACCAGCGTGTTTAAACCACCACTTCATCCAATTATTGTGGTCAGGATTGCTCTCGCTCCAACCTACAAACATTTCTCCTTCTGTGTCCCTAGTAAGAGTACGAACCCCTCTCTGTCCTACAAAGTACACTTCTTGTCCCATGTTTTTTGCTATCCAGTTTCCGATGGATGTTCCACCGGTTTTTGGAATATGATGACAAACAAAACCTTTTGTCTTATGAGCCATTGTTACCATTTTAGTCTCTGTCTCCACTGTTCGTCTGTTTCGTTAAAATTAAGCTCTATCAGGGTTAAGTCGTTTAACTTAAACCAATCCTGCTTGGTCCTATCTCTTGCTTGGGCACGATAAAAATTAATCTTGTTTTTGTGGTAAAAATGAATGTATTTAAAGTGCTGCTCGCCATGAACTTCTACAAACATTTCCCTATTAGGAACAAATATGTCGCATCTAAGTTTGTTATTTTTAGTTGTAGCAGAGCCGGGAAGAGAAACCTCTTCTAAAATAACGTCAAAAGGAAACAACTCTTTAATAATTCCCACTGCCCGCTTGTGCAGCTTTGATCTTTTCCCTTTGTTCCCCTTTGGTTTCCAGTTATAGTCCTTTCCGTCAAGTCCTACTACTTTCATTCTAACCCTTGAGCGGTCATTTTAGTCAAGAGGTTCATAAAATCAGGATTTTCTGCCATAAAATTGTAAAGTTTTATCTGACCTTGGAACTTAAACCCTTTGGTTGATAGTAGTTCTTCTTGATTATCAACATCAATGTCTGGTCTCGCCTTCTTTAAAATTGCTTTAAAATCTTTTTCATCATCCCCTCCGCCAAAAGTAACGAAATCACAGGTACACCATGCTCCGCTTTTTGAAACAAGTCCGAGATCCATTCCGATTTGTATATTTTCTTGAACCTTGTCGATTCCTTTTCCATATCTGATATAACTTTGCACCTGACCTCCCGGTGGTCCACAGGATGAACAGATAATTTTCCAGTTTACAATCTGGCCGATTCTTTTACCATTCTCATCAACCCAACCTTTAATTGCTGGACGATCCATCCCACTGCCAGCTATTTCCATTCTTGTGTCTGCCTGATACTGAATTTTATTACCACCATCAGACATTTTAGCCTTGCCAAATCCACCAGTATTTGCGATATAGTGAGTTATAGCTATTACCAACCCTCGTTGCTTAGGAAGTAGTTGTCCAATCTTCTTGGTGAAAATTGATAAAATCTTAGGTAGTCCAGCACGACCCGGACTAAAATCTCCTTCTATTTCTTTCTGCGGCAGAAGAGATGAAACCGAGTCGATAATTAACACAGCTCCGGCATAATCTGGATGGCTCATCATCTTATAAGCGGCTTCTAAAAATACTTCTGCGGAAAGAGGTTTGTCGACAGGTGCAATTACGTGAATCTTGGATGTATCAAACCCTTCCACTTGAAAGTTCATGTCTTTAAGTCTACCTTCAGCGTCTAGATAAATCACTGGGCGACCTTCCGCTTGACAATTGGCTGCAATTTGCATTGCTGTAGTTGTTTTGCCGCTTTTAGGATCTCCTGTAAGGGTTAGCCAGCATCCTTCACGAACACCTCCACCCAAAGCTAGATCAATAGCAGGACTAATTGAAATCATTCCTAAATTTTTCTTTTCAGTTAGTACATCTATTCCGCTTTTAATAATTTCGCCATTATCTTTCAAAATGCTTTTTAAATATTTTGGTTGAGTGGACTTTTTATCTGCTTGAAATTTATTACTAAATTCACTTGTTACCATCTGCTTTCCTTATTTTTGATAATAGACTATTGTTTTTCTTCTTCTTTTTTGACTTGTATTCGCCTTTAGGTAAGTTCACAACTTTTTTTTCTTGCAGCTCTTGGGCGTCAGTTATTTTCTTGGCTTTTTTTACTCCCTCTTCTACGAAGTCGAGTATTAGTACAAACTTTTTACTTTTATGTAGAAAGCCCAACGAATAAATACTTTTACCACTTGGGCTGTTTAAATAGTAAAATATGGGCTTCTCTCCATATTTCTTTATTAATCTGTTGGCTACTCTTATCTGAATTTTGTAAGAGTCTCCTTTATTCCAAAATTTGTAAGCAAGACTTCCCTTGTTTTCGCGTTCAGCTTTTCTAATGCAAACCATTTCAGCTAAATACTGAGCAGCAGTACAAGGTTCACCCGTTGAGATACTTTTGAACTTTTTCTCGTTTTTCTGATTCATTTTTAAAAATCAACTGTTCAATGTTTACTTTTGTCAACTTTCTCTTTCCCTGCAATTCTTCAAAATCATTCAAAGGCCAGACAAACTTTCTAATGTCTATATGTTTGCAGTTTTTATTAAGCAGTGCCACTGTTAGACTTTGGTAGTCTTTAAAGTCGCCTGACATTGACTGTTCTCTGGCGACCCCTCTCGATATAGAAAACCCGTCCAAGCCATCTGGGTCAGAAAAAAATTCTACAGCAGGACATCCAAGCATATGCAGCTTGATGCTTGTTGGCGTTGTATTAGTTTTAAAGCAATGCTTTTTAAATCTTTCCCAGCATTTTTCATAACCCTGTCTTTCATAGTCTCCATAGACAAGGCTTCCGTCTGTCATAGTTGCTATCCAACTCATTGTCAAGGATGACATCAGTTGTTTTCTCACAAATGGATCGAAAGAAGTACATACAGAATCGTTTAAAAGATGTAGGGGTTTATCTTTAACTTCCGACATTTACTTACCTTTTCTTTATTTCGTGAATATGTTTAGAGTATCGTGGACTAACTTCTGGTGATTTCCTTTTTGCTCTTGATTCGTCAGCAGCCATTGATGCTGCTTGAGTTCCAATCGTAGAACGCACAACCCCGTTTTCCGCTACGTTTCTGGCGTACAAAGGATTTGATTCAGGTGGTGGGCTTATAGCTTCTGATGCTAGTTCTTCTTCTTGCTTTTCCTTATTGGCTGTAAAGGAAAGCTTCATGATTTGTTTATCAACCATGTGAACGGATCTATCTAGTAGATCTGCTATTTCATTGGGTGTTGTGTCTTGGTAATTTTTAGCAATATATGCTTTTTCTTTTTTTGAAAGTGGTCCCTTCTTCATTATTTAATCTCCATTAATAAACGTCTAGCGAAAGTGTAATCAGTTCTTTTTTTGCTTTTTAGATATTTCATAAAAGCTTCAAATGTAGCAACGTTAACCTTTCTAAAAGAGAATGTTGCAAGCCTAGCTCTACCTACTCCAGAGTTGGTGTAGTAAGGGTCAATCAATTCTCCGCTCGAAATTCTTAGGAAGAACTGTTTTGACAAATTTTCGTAATCATACGTACAAGAAACGCTTTTTGCGAAAGCAGTTCTTTCATCCTTTACTTTTTTTGCGTCCATACCAAACCATTGTACAAGAGTTTCTGTGGGCTTTGGTAGTCCCATTTGGTCAAAATCTTCGCTACTATGGTTTTTCATTAAGGTTCTCCAATAATTGTTTTACTTTTAGGATACATTCACCTTCTGTAGCTCCGGCAATCATTATCCGGGCTTTATCTCTAATTCCAAACTTAGAAAGTCTACCGTTACCGACTACGGATTCTCCTATGATTCCATTAGAGTCTAGCTCTCTGACTTCTATTTTTAGCGTTATAATTGCCGTATGTGGATTAGCTCTTGGTGGATCGGGATCTTTTTCTATCCCGCTTCTCATCATTTTTGAGAAAGCTGTTTCTCTCATGTCGATGGTCGCTCCCCTGTCTTAACCCAATGCGTTTGCTGTTCTGGTGTCATTGAAACAATCGCTCGATGACGTTCTCTTGCGCTCTTTTGTTTTGTAGAAAGTTCTGAGTTTATCTTATCGCTAGACCGCTTAGTTTCTAATTCATACTTTCCCATTTTTGCCGTATTTCTCTCGGCCTGCTGTGCGATTGTGGTAGGTTCTCCCTTAACGATAATACCGGGAGCGTTAATGAATATTTTTTTTAAGCTTTTCTGTTCGCAAATAGGACAAGTGTGATTTTCGGGTTCGTCATGTCTCTGAACAATTTCTATATGATAAGCACAAGGTTCGCATTCAAAATCGTATGTTGGCATCTTAGTTCCTCGTTCCTGTTCAATAAAAGGGAGTTACTGTATTATAGATACAAGTAACCCCCAAAGCACATTTTAGTTTATTTTAACCTATTTAAAATTCTAGATATAATTCTGTTTCGAACAATGTCTTCATTAGTTAGATAGCAAATTCCAACACCCTTTAGGTCATCTAGTTTTTCCATGCAGTTATTTAATCCTCCTGATGTATCATAAGATCCTCTTAGATCGGTTTGGTCTAAATCTCCATTAACAACTGCTTTAGAGCCGATGCCGATTCTTGTCATAAACATTTTGATTTGTTCATACGTGGCATTCTGTGCTTCATCTAAAATCATAAATGTGTGATGAAAGTTTCTTCCACGCATATATTCCAAGGGACACACTTCTATTTTGTTTGTGGCCCTCATTGAATTATATGTTTCCACCCCTAGATAAAGTTTCATTTCTTCAATTATTGGAACCATGTAAGGATGAACCTTCTCATTAAGCGAGCCGGGCAAGAAGCCCAACCCTCTTCCTGACTCTATTACTGGCCTTGTTATTATTATTTTTTCTATTTTTTCTTCTAATATATATTCACAAGCCATTCCTACTGCTACTGCGGTCTTACCAGATCCGGCTGGACCACAGCAAAATGTAAGATCATTTTCTGACATTAATGATATATAATCAAACTGATTTTCGCTTTTGGGTTTAAGTTTTTTTCGGGCTGGTCTAATGGGCTGTTTCTTACTGTTGTCTCTTCTTCTTTTAGCCATTGCAGTGCCTTAATAAGTGTCGTTGGATTTAAACTCATGAATAGTCGAATCTTTTACCAAGAATATTTCACTAGAATCGTTTCGGTAGGATAGTGAAGCTGTTACACTTTCACCTCCTACGCCTCCACCAGTGATTGAAAAATCTGTTAAAAAATTCTTGTCACCTAGATTCCATTGCCAGTATTTTGAGGCAACGGCGGGATCTTTTGCTAATATTCTAATTTCTCTATCCGCCTTATTGTTTCCCTGAAACTCTTTGGCGTAGTAGGCATACAGCTCCGAATTCGTGTTGGTCAATCCATAAGAGCTAAAGTGAGTATCCGTAACAAGGTGGTCGAACTTGTCTATAGGCGGCTGAATTGCCGATGGATATGTGTTGGGACTGACTGTCTTTGGTTTCGTTTGCTGATTAGAGTTTATGTAATGATCTCTTACAATTCCTTCAAATGTACAACTTACTGCAATAGGAAATTGAAGAATTTTATAATTGTTTATTCGAGTTTCTCCCCCTTCATCTGGAGTACCTGCCTGCTGCTGGGCTACATTTGAGTATATATCACTCCCAGACCACTGTCCGTAATCTACAAGTTCCTTAATATTAAATTCTATGTCAATACTAATAGAAGTTATTCCTATGATTGGAATACCATCCTTCTCGTTGCCAAGATAGAATAACTCCTGAACCTCTAGCGGCAACCAAGCGTAGGGAAGTCCGGCATCGGCTTGCGTATGAGGAACGATATCTGGATTTAGTATAATATTTTTACGCCGTAAGGTTTTTGCTTTTCTAGGAAGAGGGACCGCACTATCACTCACCTCTGGGTCCAAGTCTTCAAAAAGCATAGCATCAACAACCAAATCCTGTTCGTAATATTCAGCGGTGAGCGATATTGTTTCTCGAACAGCACCCTCTGTTTCAATATCATAAGATATAGAGTTTAAAACGGCACTTCTGTATGTTATGGTCCTACATTCGCTGGTTGTCGATGGGGGATCTTCTCCGGGCGGAAATCCGCTATTTATATTAGAAATGCTGTCTCTGCCATAAACAACCGTTATATCATAATATCTTAGCTTACCATTTCCAACACCAATTCCGTTATTAATATTGGTAACATGCGCTTCTTCGTAAGTGGTCTTACCGGTTGTGTTGTAGAAAAAATCACCCTTCCCCAATCCATATTCACCCGCTACTACATCTGGGGCACCAGAACTTGGGGAGGGTTCGTAGTAAAAATTATCTTTCAAAGACCCTAGAACTCTAGTGATTTGAATTTCGTATTTTGTCTTACCGTATTTTAATTTGTCCTGAGTCATTTGACCAAACTCGGGAAGTTTTTCTTGAGAAATCTGCCTTTCTACACTTATATCCTGAACACCATCTAGAAATAGATGGTCCGTAATAACTGCGCCTAAAGGGTCACCCGGACCTATAGCTGTCTTGTAAAAAACAGCATGAGAAAAATAACCTATTCTATCGTTAAAAGGTGATGTATATGCCATTATTTATTATCTCCCATATTAGTAATACGCATTTCAGTCACCCTCTTTAACAAAAACACCATCAATCATTTTACCCTTACGATCTCTAATATCATTCCAAGCAGTTTCTAAACATTCTCCAATGCTTAATCCATTTCTCTCCGCAATATTAATGAGTACAACTATCATGTCTCCGATATCGTCCGAAACGTTTTTGTCTTTGCAAATACTATCACTAAGCTCTCCCGCCTCTTGTATTAGTTTGGCAAATTGGTCTTTGTCGGTAGATCCATTGATTAGATTGCGCTCATGGTGCCATCGTGTAATTTTTTCTATCAAGGTTTTAGTTCCTACGTTCTTCTTGATAGAATTGTGGCTTTTTTCTAACATATCCATTCTTGCTTTATGATCTTGACATTCGGGCAGGTCATTGCAGCAATTTTTGATGTTCGCAACGTTAACTCGTACCATAGTTAGTCCTTTTTGAATTTAAAATGAATCTTGTCTAAATGAATCGTAACAAAAGTTTCATCTCCTATCTTTTCGGTTGTCACATGATCCGAAATTGTAGAAACGACTTTGGAGATCTGTTTTATGGTTTTTTCTTCTATGCCATACTTCTCTAGTATGTTATCAACGATACTGTCAAAAATACCACTATATCTTTTGTTACTCATAAAATATCTCCTAAATCCATATCATCCAAATCATTTTTACTGGCTCCAATCTTATAGCTGGTGATTTCATGCTCTTGTGGAGCCACTTGAACACTCTCACTGCTCATCCAATGACTTGTCCATCCGGCGATGGGATTCTTTCCTACGTTATCGTATGGTAGACCTATCGTTTTTCTTCGTGACATACACAACCAATCGACGTACTGATGTAGAACCTGCTCGTTTAAGCCTAATATTGAACCATTTTGAAACAAATAGGATGCCCATTCTTTTTCTTCTTTTGCAGCGCTCTCGAACATTTCTATAGCATCGTCCTGACATTGCTTTGCCGTATTCACAAACCCCTCGTCTTCTTCCTTGTGTAGAATTTTTAATATGGCCTGAGTGTTAGCTAGGTGCAAAGCCTCATCTCGTTTTATTAATTTTATGATATCTGCATTGCCTACCATTTTTTTATTTTCAGCAAAGGCGAAACTACAAACAAAGCTGACGTAAAACCTAACAGCTTCGAGGATGTTAATGCTGACTACAGACATATAGATTTGTTTTCTTATATCTGAAGGCTTATTGCTACTGCAAGCCATTCCCATGAGATTGTTATAATCCCTAATTGCAGAGTTGGCTCGCTTCATAATTTCTTTATCTTCGTAAATACCGTTAAAAACTTCTCCGCTGTCTGGGTAAACATTTTGAATAATATAACTATAACTTTGAGAATGGATTTTCTCAAAGAACTGCCAAGTCATTAGGCAAGCCTCTAGTTCAGAGTTGGTCACAAACTCAAGCAATGTTGGTACTCCACGGCAGATAACACTGTCGAGCATAGTTTGATATTTCAGATTAGATGTAAAGATAAACTTTTCATTATCAGATAATTCCTTAAAATCAGACCTATCTTTCTTTAGTTCAATTTCTTCTGGTCTCCAGAAGTTCATCATTTGCTTACTATCAAGATCCTTAAATACAGGATATTTTATCTGATCGTAACGCTGTACTCCAAGATCTTTTCCAAGAAACAGCGGTTGTGATTTAGGGTCTATGTTTTTTGTATTAAAAATTGTTTTCATATTGCACACGCTCCAGATTCGCAGTTCATTTCTTTTTCTGTATCTCCATCACCATCGGGAGTATTACAGTAGTAAAAATTCTTTAGTCCGTACTTATATCCATAGATCTGATCTTTGATAATTACACTTAGCGGAATATTTCCATCCTCGTAATGTGAATAGTTATAGTATAGATTGGTACTCATGCTCATATCTGTAAACTTTTGAATAACCGCCGCTACATCCATAATGTCTCTATTGCTATCCATGTCCCAAGCCATAGTATAATAATTTTTACGCATATGGTAGTTGGGAACTAATTGCTTTAATACTCCATTCTTAGCCTTTTTTGAGATTAATAAGCTCCGCACAGGCTCTATTCCATTTGTGCTGTTCTGAATAACAGAACTAGACTCACAAGGCATAATAGCAGATAAAGTAGAATGCCGTAAACCATAGGTTTTAATTTTTTCACGCAAAGCCTCCCAGTCCATGTTATACTTTGGTTTAATGATATCGTCAACCTTTTTTTTGTACCAATCAATAGGCAGAAGTCCTTTTGAATATTTGGTATCTTCAAATTTAGGGCATGGTCCTAGTTCTTCCGCTAGTTCGCAACTAGCATTAAGTAGATTCCATTGAATTTGTTCCATAGTCTCATGTACTAACTCTAAAGATTCGGTTCCATATTTTAATTTATTCTTTGCCAAAAATCCGGCAAGATTAGTGATACCAATACCTAATGATCTACGGTTCTTTGTAAAGTTTTCTCCGGCAATAACAGGGTAGTCTTGATAGTCAATAACGGCATCCAGAGTTCTTACTGCCATACGGCACGCTTCTTCAACATCCTTCTCGCTGGATAACTCTAGAAGATTTAATGCAGAAAGAATACAAATACCAATTTCACCTTCTGGATCGTCGATGGATTTAATTGGAACTGTTGGATGAATAATTTCTTGACATAGGTTGCTCATATGGCATGGTATGTCCCACGATCCGTGTGCATTAGCTGAGTCAATGTTCATACTGTAGATGCGACCTGTTTCCAGTCGCTCGCGAGCATAAATCTGTGCAAGCTGGCGAGCGGGAATTTTCTTCTTAAATTTTAGTGATCTTTTAGATTCTAGTTTTAGATAGAGTTCTTCAAATTTATCATTATCACCAAAAGCTTCGTACAATCCTTCCGCTTCATAAGGACTAAATAATGTAATATCTTCATTAGAAATTAGTCGATCATAAAACAGTTTGCAAAATTGAATACTGTAGTCCAGTTTTCTAACTCTATTATCATCAGTTCCTGCGTTGTTTTTTAGTACAAGAATATCCTCAATTTCATAATGCCAAAATGGTACATGAACTGTGGCAGAGCCTCCACGCAATCCGTTCTGAGACGTTGATTTAACAGCTGATTCAAAATTCTTCAAATACGGAATCAATCCTGTGTGGATAACTTCTCCACCCCTAATAGGTGAGTTGATTGGTCGCATTCTGCCGATGTTGAGACCAATACCCGCGCGACGTGCGGTATATTTTCCAACAGCATGAATGCTAGAAAAGATAGCGTCGAGGTTATCATCAACGTCAACCAAAACACAACTAGAGAATTGTCGGATGTTTGTCCGAACCCCTGCCATGATAGGAGTTGGAAGGTTAATTTTAAATGTAGAATAAGAATCATAAGCACGCTTAACATCGTCCACATTGTCGAAAAGGCACATCGCAATAGCCATATAGGCAAACTGTGGGGTTTCATAAATTTTTCCTGTGCTTCTGTTTTTTACTAAATACTTATCAATCATTTGCTGCAACCCCGCATAAGTAAATTTGTCATCGCGGGAATGATTAATATACTTGCCTAAAGCGTCGATTATTTCCTCTGTCCATTTATTTTCCAATTCTGGATCGTAAACTTCATTGTCTACATTTCTACGGATATAATTAAGAAAGTCAGGAACTTGATCCCCGCCCCAAACCTCTTTTCTAAGTTGCATATTCAGAAGTCTAGCGGCTACATACTGATAGTTTGGATTTTCTTTAGATATTAAATCATTAGCTGATTTAATTAATACATTGTGAATTTCTTTTGTTTTAATATTATCATATAGTGACAAATTAGCATTCATCTCAATATCAGAAAACGATACTCCGTTTATTCCCTTCGTTGCCCACTGCACAACTTTGTGAATTTTTTCTACGGAAAAGTCTTCTAGCGTTTTGTCCCTTTTGGTTACTTTCATATTTGTCCCTAGTGTTTCAATGATGTGTACGCTTATCATTATACGCTATTCTAGAGCAAAAATCAATATGAAAATGACAAAATTTTGGTTTTTTTGCGGTATGTTAAATAGATTTAAGATATATTGATTCTATGTTAAGCTAGTTAGACGCTACAACATAATCCGATTTTATCTGACGCTACCTCGACCATTTCGCATCATCAATTTTTTCTATAAGAGTTTCGAATTTATTAGATATAGAATTTCCTATAGAATTAAGATTGTTGGCATTATTATTGATGGCTATTTTACATTCTACAATGTTTTTCTCAAGGCCATCTATTTTGTTTTCTATTTTACTTTCCATACTTCCGACCTTCTCTTCAATGCCTTCCATTCTTCTATTCAGTGAATCATTTACTTTTTCTTCTAAAATTATAATTTGTTTTCCATGATTTAGTATGGTATACATAACCCAAGCCATTACAGGGACAAGAAACATCCCTATGACTTCTGCTATATCTCTGGTCAAACTCCAAGCTTCATTCATGATATTTTCCCGCAGCTATATAAAAAGTAGGACTCGCCCACACCGAGCGAGTCCTACGCCTAAACAACTAATATGAATTACATACCTGTAATAGGTTTGTAATCGTAGAAGTCTCCACTTGTAGCGAAATTAGTATCTACAAAGTCAACCTTTAACACCAATTCACCCGGAACTGCGCGGGTTGGATTAGCAGCGCTGTCACTGTTAGCAGATGTTGCACCAGTAGTTGGGTCAAACATGTCTAAATCAGTTGCAGTTACCGGCGCCTCCGCCTGTGTTCCGGCTGAGTTCAACCAGTTAAGACGAGAAGGAATCTTAGAGCCGTTAGCTAAAACACCCGTGTAAGAAAACTCATTTGCTCTCCATTTAGCGAGCAGTCGAACTCCAAAGTCGTGTTTTAACCTTGCGACAGTTGGACGATCAGAGTTTCCGGGAATAAGAACTGCGTTCGTTGAAACGCCAGAAATTGTTGTACTGACTGTACGAATAACGTACTGACCAGCTTCTTGATATGAAAAAGTTCCGCCAGAAAGAATTTTCTGAGTACCATACATACCACCCGTTGGGGCAGCTGGATATGCTCTCTCAGGAACGCCATAAGACTTAATAATATCGTCTGTAGCATCTTTCAAAAGAAAAGCTTTTGTAATAGTGGAACTAGTTTCCCCATTTCCAATTATAGTACCACCTTGTTTCTGTGCTGCAAAAGCACCACCGGTAGTATTTTTCAAGTAATTTGCCGAAGCACCGGGAACAGCCATAGGAATCTCCTAAGAGTAAAATTTTTATTTTCCAAATTATCCAATAATAGCTGTCCGGTTCCTAGATTACTATACGCAATTTATCAAGATTCGCAAATGTTTTTACAAATGTTTATCGCGGTTTTTAATCTACGTCTTGCGGTTTCCCTACTGTAACCGTTAATTTTACCTATTTCTTTCATTGTTAAGTTTTCGTAAAATCTTTGTCTTAATATTCCTTTTACGTCTTCTGGCAGGCCGGAAACGATATCTGTGTATTCTAGAAACATTTCTGTTTTGTAGTCGCCCTTTTCAATATTGGAGCAGTTATATTCTATCTTTTTTTTCTTTACTTTATTTTTAAGAGCAAATGATAATTGGCTATATAGAAAAGAAGTGAATTTAGATTTGCTCTCGTCGTGCTTCTCAATGCACTTCCATAACGTGTTCATCTTAATAGACTCAATTTCATCTGAATCAATATTTCTTCTATACCTATTAGAAACCTTATTCATAATATTAGAAACATTAGAATCGTTCCACTTGTCTGAAAAAGCTTTGTTCAAATCAATATTACCCATGTTTTCCTCTCAAAATTATGCCGCCACGCGACTGCTTTAGTTCTACGAGTTTGTTCAAGTTTTCCATATATTCTTGATCTAACTCATCCGATAAAATATAATCAACATTTCCATTAACACTAACCAGAATTGACCAGTATTTTTGATTCTCTAACTGTTTTTTTACTAGGTCAACAGTTACCCTAACCTCATCTGTCATAACCTCCTGTTCCGTATAAATGCAAAGCCTACTTTCTATTTCTTGACGAACCTCGTTAAAATTAAACTGAAGATGAGGAATACCAATAAAGAAAGTGTAGCGATCCATAATCTTCAAACATGCCACACCATCCATTGATATTATTTTGTTTTTTATAGTTTCTGTTATATCAAAATTGGTCGTACCAATCCAGCAGTCCCACCTATCCGAAGGTTTAAACATGGAGTCCACGTTAAATATTCCGACAGGAGTTTGAATACTTGCTGCGTTTTTAAGCGGGAAGAATATTTCTGAATTTTCTCCATCCTCCATTGAATTTGCAATCTCTTGCATTATGTTAAAATCGGCAGCTATTGATGCCATGAATTGCTCTGACATAGCATTCCAGCTTTTCCAGATTATACTTTTGACTTTTGCCATAGCCTTACCTCATATAGTGTAAGCAGATTTTTCAGGAGAAATAATAGGTGAATTTAGTGAACCCTCTTTATTTATCTTGTCTGGATAATGATTTAGAATTAATTTGATAAAAGACTCATATTCAAGCTCTGTATCATTTAATACACATTGTTCTCTCATTTTTGATAAAATCAAGTCACCATATCCATTATGTATTAATTCGTAAAATATTTTAGAAAGAGCTTGAATACCATCATTATCTTCTGTCCAGTCCATATGATACTGCACCTCCCCTCGCTTATCAACCCAAAAAACAAGATTCGCTAGTAAATCTTGGTTTTCTTTTTCATCCTCCTGTGAGTCGTGGAACTTGTCTGATGCACTGTCCATATCTATCCTCCAAAAAAATGTCTTCTAACGGAACCGTTTTGCAACCATTTCTACCACATATAACATCTTTTGGCACGGTTGCGCAGTAAATTGCCTCTACAACAGAAGGGCTTTCCTTTACTAATCCTTTTAATTGAGGATTTATAAATCCGTAATGCAGATTACATACTTCAGAACATAAGGAAGATAGTGTACTTTCTATGCTACCAGCGGAAACAAATTTAAAAGGAAAGCTGCCACATGAGTTAACAAGTAGATTTACACTAGGGATAACACCATTAAATCGACTTGGTAATTCAAGAATTATCAGTGTTATTTTTGTTTTCAAAATTTTGCCCTTTGTCTAATTCATGTTTAAGACGATCTGCGCTTCTTACCGTATTCGCGATCTCTGAGTAACGAAGAAGCGAAAGTTTTAAATCTGGTATAGCATTGTCTTTTGTTGGATTAGCTAGTATCGAATTTATTTTAAATAACTCTTCTTCAGATTCAGCTTTTAGTTTTGAAATCACTACGTCAACAATATTCATATTTTTTCCTAATTAGCTAGTGAATACGCTAGTCCATTAAAGTCAATTGAAAGGTTTTGTTTTTGGTTTTCTGTAACAGAAGCGTTTTTTGTACCCAAGGAATCCTTAAATAATTCCTCTATTCCTTCTGCATATCCGTCATACTTACCGGCTAGACTGGTTCCAAACTCGTTTTGAGCGGCTAGTACATATATATCGTTTATCTGTTGAGAATTACAGTTCCAATCTTTAACCCTTTCCGAAAAAACCATGTTAAATATCGCCAACCGCAACCCATCATCCTTATCGGTTACTAAGTTGGCAATACTTGAAACATTTTCCAAAGTATCTAAGTCTGGTCTAGGAATATTTAAAATTGGAATATTGGGCGCAGGAATATTTGGAATACTGTTTTTAATTGAGTCCCAAAAGAACCCAATCAATATCAAACAAATGCCAATAATAGCTCTAGTTTTTTTCGTCATCTGTTTCCACCTCATCTTCTCTGAATAAAATTAGTAAAGGAAAAACCTCGTCCAGTTTTTTGCAGGCGTCGCGAAGTTTTTTTTCCTCACAACTTACCATCAAAGCCTCCCACTGTCTAACAATCTTAGATAAATTCGGTGGAGAGTTTGTATTTGGTTTTAGTTTTAAGTTATTCAAAGAGGGAATATTATATTTAATTTTATCCCATAAAAGAGGAAATACAAGAATAGAACCGAGTCCTAAAAAAACCCACTGAACAATACTTATATCATTTAAAAATTCCATTCTAAAGACCTCTAGTTACTTTGTTTCTCTTACTGTGTCACCGATGACCCAAGCGACAACGATTGTTACAACTCCCAATAGTTGTTCTTGATTTAGATTTACTCCTAGAACATCTGCTGCAACGACACTAACAAGACCAATTGCGCTAACCCAAAAGCGCCTTGAGGCTAGTAACGATTTCCACTTACTCATAACTTATCTCCTAACAATAAATTGTCAACAGGGTAGTCAGTTATTTTACTTCAAAGAGGCGACCACCTAAAATTCCTCTCTGACTTTTATATGATTTTGAATTATCTTTAGTAGAACTGCTAACCGATTCAGGTTCGGACCAATCCTCAATTACTGTCACTTCGTTCTCATGATATGGGCAATCGGAAACATGACCATCTCCTTGAACTATTTTGCCGGTCCCCTGACATATGCACTTTTTTGGATCTGGGTCTGGACCCGATGGAACAACAGGTTCCGGGGGTTCCGGGGGTTCCGTTAAAATTTCTTTTTCAGCGTCTACAAAACTTTCGTTCACGCCCCTTATTATACCATTTACTTCGTCATTTGTCAACCTTGAACTTGATAATTTATCAGAATTTGTAAAATAAATAAAGAAAAGTACAACAAAGACTCCTATTATTGCTTTTTGGTTTACGTTCATTAGAATACCTTGTTAATTGTGTATTTAATATTTCTTGATGGAAAACCGTCAAACTTACTAAAGACCCAAGCACCGCCGCCAGCAAGCATACCGCGAGCATCCTTTTCTCGAATCCAAAAACTACCATCCGGTTGACCGTGGCGTTTTGGTCCACTGTTCCACTTGCCCCAGCTATTTTGTACTAGAAACAAAGTTTCTTTAAATATATCATGAGTATCATCGCAGGCAATCCAAGCCATAGCATGATTCCAACCCTTAGATCGTTTAGCGATACCGTTGCTATCCCTTCTAGAAGAAAAGCCGTACCCAGAACATACAGAAAGAGCATAACCATTAGCTAAAGCATCTCTAGCTTCTTCGACAGTTCTTACGTTTGATATTGTTTTTATTTGATGCTTTCTTGCTTCTGTTTTATAGATAGTCTCTGGAATTTTATGTTTAGCGCCTATACTTGAATCATAGGTGGAAAGATCAATGACTCCATAATTCTTTCTTATCAGAACTCCACCGGCATCATTGACATATCTTGCCGCTCCTGAGCAACTCATTCCCTGTTTTCTATGGCCTCGATATTGATAAATACCTTCAGTCGCACCTCTAGCTAACCATTCTTCTGGCTCATTATTTTCTAAAATCTCAACAGACCTTGTAATGTCTATGGCGTTTCTTGTAGAATGGGAAACACAATCCCCCGTTGTCTGTTTCTCACTAGGGCCAAATCCACCATCAAACTCTTGCACACATTTAAATGGCAAACTGAGTTTACCCTCCCCAGATCCGTTTAGATCGTATGCGGCAGCTCCGAACACAGGCATTGGCAGTTCACCAAGAAGTTTTTTAGTATCTTCTTCGTCACAAAAACCACCGACAAACCCTTTTCTGTAATGATTAAGAATTGCCCTCGGTGTTAAAAATACACTATCCATTCATAGCCTCCATAATTTTATTCGCTGTGTTTACCCATGTAAACTGTTGTGCCGTTTTTATTCCTTGGTGATTTAGAGAACTAAATTCACGCATCTGTGTATCCCAACCATTCACGTATTGTTGTTTAATACCATGAACCATCCTCATGTGTTCAACAAGCTGTTCTTTTTGCTTATCTCCCAGTGACGCCCATTTGCCAACCATACCGTCGAAGAAAACGCCATCATGTGCCATTTCCTTTTCGTTAATATCAATTAAAAAGCTATTGTCTTTGTTGCAAAATTCTTGGTGTGCTGAATAATTGGTTGTTATTACATTCTTGCCGCAGGCAAGCATTTCCAACGCTTCTAGGTTCCAGCCCTCGGCCCTAGCTGGAAACACTCCGCAATCCGTTCGGCCCATAATACTATACACATCCTGCTGGCTATGTTGTCTTGGTATTATCTTTATTTTACTTCCCAAAGGAGAAGTTTTGTATAACGATCTCCACTTTTCATTACTATCGCCTATAAACGGATTATCGCACATCATCCACAATTCTACGTTATCATCTTCTTTAAATGCCCTATTGAAACATTCAATCAAAACATCGTGACCCTTACGCTTTTCCCACTTGCCACAGTTGAAGAAAATTGTTTTATCATCTTGTCTTACTGGTGCTGGCGGGAACAGTTGTGCGTCTACACCAAGAGGTACAACGTGAATTTGATCCAGTAAAAAACCGCCATTCGCATACGCATCCATGTTATGTCGTACAATATCCCTAGCCCACTTTGAACAAACCATCAACTCATCGCAAGATTGTAGATGGTGCTTCTCTAAGTTGCTAAACGTATCTAACTCAAAGATAGGAAATCCAATAAACTTACCCGACCCTATGCGTTCTGCCATCTGGTTCTGATGCCAGATTTTAATACAGGGCGCGTTTGGGTTATAGAACTTGGCTATAGACATGCTCGATCTTACAGCGTTTGCATCTTCTTCATTGACAACCTGCGGTTCACCAATGGGAAACAGTGAAACTTCCGCTTTCTTCTGTAATGCCTTGAGTATATTTAGTCCAGCTACACCGTAGCCAAGCTGATTAATAGGGGTCATTAGGTTAATTTGCATTTTGCTCTCCTTATACAGCATTATAAGGTATCAATAGGGTAAGAACACGCAACATTTTGTTTTTATGTAAGATTACCTCTTGGCACCTGCCCGTACTCAGCCTCGGTATCTATTATTGCCTGTCGCCAAATGTCAACATATGGATGCATACCATATTTTTTTCCAGTCAATGTTCTAGTTTTCATACCCCAAGGTTTTGGCCTAAGATGTCCTATAATTACATCCTTAGTTTTTGCATTCCAAACCACTGTATGCCAATTATAAGGCATTCTTCTCCAAGGTATTTTCTTATCTTTGACAAATTGATTCAAAACCCCCTGATCCCCTAGCTTGGCGAATATTTTCCAAGGATTGCCTGCGGCATACTGACATAGATCGTTGTACATTTCCTGATCGGGACGGACAACCATCATCCCAGACCTAAATCTGTTTTTATTTGTGACAAAAGTAGTGGCAGCTAGGAAGTGGGGTTGGTAAGGTGAGAAAAGATTAAAGAGTTCTGAACTGTACGGATAAGCGTCTGCATCCATAAACAAAACGTGTTGAAAATCCGTCAAAGACCATAGATTTAATTTAGTAAACGTTCTAGGCCAACGACTAGCATTGTAACGACAGGCTTTTTTCATTCGGATGGCACTGACAATTCTTACGTCTGAACCAATAGCCTTGAGATAATCTAAACACTCTTCTGAATATGAGTTTCTTTCGACCATTACTACGTGAGGAAGATTTGGGCAAAATTTGTCTACTAATTTCTTTTGCCCGACTGCCCCTAAAAAAAAACCATGCCCTCCCGATATTAGAGTCACTACGGCCTGTATCATTTGTCTTCCTTTAGTTTAAAATTAGAACTCTGAAACTCTTCTATCTTTTCTTTATAGTGTTTAGGCCAAATATAAAATTTTGAGTTAGGTCTTCTTCTTACTCTATTTCTATATTCATATTTCATTGAAATTGATCTTGACTCCCAAGTTCCTACAACTATGAAGTTTTCCAACAAAACTTGCCAGTATTTTTTGGCATCCTTTTCTAAATCCTTGAAGTCAAATTTGTAACCCCTAAACCCATTAAGGTAAGAACAAGACCAAAGCTGCTCTATTGATCTACATGTCCATATGTTTGAAATAACGTTACTCATAACTTCGTTTGAAGCCCAGTTTTTTATGTTTTCAGTTGTACCACATTGAAAAAGATCTGAAAAATGAAACGGGCAGGATCGCTCTTTTTTTGAAAACCTTACCATTTCTTTGCGTGGTCGTTTGCGTAAGAATTTTTTTTGTAAATTTTTGAAATCGGGCCACATTGTTCCAACGCAAGGTATTATTATTTTATTCGGATCTTTCTCTTGGATGTTAAATAAATTTTTCCCGTGTCTAAAATCAGTTCTTGTCAGAAGGGTATTTTTTCCTGTCGACGCCTTTACACCAGCGTTCGCTAGGGTTAATTGTCTTATCGTGTTTACATGATTCGCACCACCTTTTTCCGGCCAATTTATCATTTCTTCCGAATCTTCCCAGCCAAAAACCTTACCTGTCCAACCGGGATCTTTTGATAAAACCAAGGTGTCAATCATCTTTTTATCAAATAGTAAAGGGTCACTATCCCAAGTCGAAACAATAATCTCTCCATCGTGCCATTTTCTTATGGTTTTTAGGCAGGAATCAAAACCATTTCTATGGTCAGAAGTTTCTGTTGTGAGACCTCGGAAAACAACGCTATTCATTAATCCTGCTTTTTATACATGTAGAACTTATACCTTTGGTATATGGTATATAGATCAAAGTTATATCATTGATGTTCAACCACTCTTTAGAAAACATCATCTGCTTGCAGTAATCTTTATACTTCCAGTCATCACCAACCGCAATTATATTTGGATTAACCCTAAGTATTGCCGGTTTTGAATCTTGACCACCTATGTTTTCCACTACATTATCAACATACCTACAGGCACTTAGCACACAAAATCTTTCTTCGTAGGAAATAACAGGAGCGACCCCTTTATACTCTCGCACAAAGGAGTCTGAATTTAGAGAAACTACAACTCTGTCCGATATTTCGCTGCACCTCTTTAAGAACCTAACGTGTCCGGCATGAAAAAGATCAAAAGTTCCCCCTGTATATAGGGTTTTTGTTACCATTTTTTACAAGACCAATACCTAGCCTTCCATCGTGGTCCGGGGTTAGTGTCACACTTATGCCTTGCTCTAAAGGATTTACGGCGAGCCGGGTTGTCTCTTTTTATTTCCATATTTGGATCGCCAAATCGAACAATGACAACCTTACCGCTACCGTTTTTTACATACACAGCGAATTTCTTTGATTCTTTTGGAGTTCTAAACGGCTTACCTAACTTAACCTTACGACCTTGATATTCAGCAGCCTTGCCCTTGTAAACCAATGATTCTCCGTCTTTTTTATAATCTCCAATCCGATCATAAACAAACTGCTCTCCGGTTTTAGGATTTTCATATTTAAATGCGGCCTTGGATTTTTTTGGATGACTTTTTGGGAGCAGGTCGTTGTCCTGCGTGTATGCCGAGTTAGAAGGTTTGCCGGTTCTTAGAAGTGTCAAGAAGGCATTTACTCTAGCGATAGCCCAACCGTGGCGACTCATTTTTGGAGCATGACTGGTGGAAAAAGCGCCAGCACCTCGGCGGTATACTGCCTTGAGCATACCAAGAGTAGCTTTTGACCCCTTACCTTTAGCATTGTGTTCCGCCGCCTTTTTAGAAAGTTGCGCAGTAACTTCTTTACTAAATGTAATTTTGCCGCTAGGATTCTTGGCGCTATCTGGCTTGTTCTTTTTAGATCCCTTTTTTTGGTCTTCCTTTGGAGCGGGTGTTCTGCGTGGGTCATCTTTTCCTCGACTATCTGCCTCCGCATGATCTGCATACGCTTCATGCTCGGATTGCGCTCTTTTTAGTTGTTCTTGAGTTGGCCTACCTTCTTTTACGGTTTTGGCTGGCTTGTAGTTCTTTCCTTGGCGTTCTTTTTTCTTACGAATATTTTCCCATAATCCGGGCCTTGCTACAGATATATCCCAATCTTCTTCAGTCTCACCCGCGACCGCATCATATTCATTTTCAAACGGTACATAAAAATTATCTTCCGATAATTCTTCTGACCATCCGAATACTTCTCTGTTATACGAATCATCCATACTAGCTAAAGTTTTATTGTTCATTTTTATCTCCTTGTGTTAGACTGCACCAGCATCGGTGATAGTCCAGCCGTAAGTGTTGACGAGTGTGTTTCTTGCTGTTTCTGCTGCACTTCCAGCGCCGTAAACATAGTCGCTGAGTATAAATGTCATCCCCGTTGGCATGTTTGCTGCCTGATTAGCCCAGCTTATTAACAAAGCCTCGTAATTAGCTTGTGACATAGGAGCAAATGACCCGCCGGTGCCGAAGATATCTCCGGCACCAAAAATCAACTGAAGTGAAGAAGAAGATGAGCAACCAGTAAAGTCCCAGCCGCTCAAGTCTTGATTAAAAATAGAGACTCTTCCGGGCAAGACAGATCCGAACATAGAGCTAAAAGTTGTAACATTGCTTGTATCCCAGCTACCAATAGGTTGATTGAAAGCAGTGTTTTCAAAAAACATTCCTGCAAGAGTAGTAGCACTTGATGTATCCCAACTACCAATTGGTTGATTAAAATTGTTATTTCGTCGGAACATACTCGTAAAATTAGTTACATTACCAACATTCCACGTAGAAATATCTTGGTTAAAAATTATAGCTGTGACAAAGCCGCTTAAAAACATATTCGACATATTTGTTGCGCTACTAGTATCCCATCCCGTTATGTCGTCAGCAATGCTGGAACCATATGCGGTCTCAAACATACTCGAAAAATCAGTTACATTACTAACATCCCAATCACCAATATATAAATCAAAATAATTAAAATTCTGAAACATGCCGGACATACTGGTAGCATTACTAACATCCCAATCATTTAAATTTAGTGTTAAACGATTTGAGCTACTCGGACCGGCGGCACCAGAGAAGGTTTCTGTTAGGTTTTGAGTGGTTATATTTGGTGCAGTCTCGGGAAAAGTAAATCCCTGACTAAATTTTGTGTTAGTAAATGTATTTGTGGTGTCTATTTTGAAATTACCCCACTGTGAAATATTGTTCAATATAGATGGGCTTCCGAACTCTATAAATCTAGTGTTGTCAATTGTACCAGTCGCTGATAGATCATAATTTACACCGGTACTGGCATAAGTATGAGTGGCTTCTGGTTGATTGTAAGAAGTAATAACATCAGAAGATCCATCCCCCCAATCTATGGTAAAATCATAAGTACCCGAGGGGTCCAATTGCAATGTTTGATTAGAATTAACTTCCATATTGAACGCTAAGAAAACTGCCTCTCCATAAGAACCTCTACCAGCACCCGTTAGTAATAAGTCATTCATTGTTTTCCTATTTAAAAGAGTTAGTATTATATGTAATACACACTAAAATTATATCACCTATGATAGTTAAAAGTGTGAAATCTAGACGTTTGATAGAATCCGGCATTGATCCCAAATCTAACGTAACGACGATTTGGACCCACTGTAGCTCGTCCAATATTTAAAGTGAAGCCACTTGGTAGCCACTGAATAACTGGCCTAAATCCAACCTGCGGCCTGTAGTATCTATTGTGTTGCGGTGGCGCATTGTATCTGCCTCTTTCCCGCGACTGGTAATAGTCTTTGCTAACATGGGGCCGATGACCACTATGCCTCTCTGCATGATCCTTTTTGGCGTGTCCCGCTTGCGGTTTCTGATGTTTACCTTCAGGTCTTTTATCGTCTGCCAACGTGATTGTAGATGTTAAAAACAAAACTGCCAAGATTAAATTTCTCATAATGTTATATCCTTTATAATTTTACCATTGTTAGCTATTTTCATTGGACGACCATTTTTAGCAGTGTAACTTTTTTCAGTGTTTATTCCTAGTGAATGGCACACTGTCATCATTACATCTTCTGCCGCATAAGGTTCGCCGCTATCTATTTCTGTTCCGTTTGACGATGAGGAACCAACAACTTGACCTCCCTTTAACAGTCCTCCTGATACAAATGCTGACCAGATCCTCGCCCAGTGATCTCGCCCAGCGTTTTGATTGATCCTTGGGGTTCTACCAAACTCGCCCATCATTACTATAGCAACATTGTCCCACATATCAAGTCGTTTTAAGTCTAAAATTAAACTAGAAACAACCTTATCTACTTCTGGAAGTTTTGTTGATAGTGTTTGATGAGTGTTTTGATGCAAGTCCCAACCACCAAATCCGACCTCTACAAAAGGAACGCCGCGCTGAATAAGCCTTCGGGCCATTAGCGCGCTCTTTCCAAATGCTGTATCGCCATAAGCATCTATGACATTCTGAGGTTCGCCAGTTGGTTTTAACGCCTTCATCTGGGGTGAAGTATTGGTCAAAATTGTTTTTTTAATCATTTCTTGGTGAAATTTAGCCATATCACTGTTTGTTCTTTTGGTAAACCCATTCTCGATAACCGAAAGAGCCATAAGTCTTTCATTAAGAACTTTATCTCCAAGGTTTCTAACTTGACCATTAGAGTTCACAACAAAAGGATTCCAACCCGCACCAAGAAATCCCCCGCCCATACTACCTGTGTTGACAGAAAAGAAAGGGGGAATTTCTAAATAGTCTCTGTCTTGCGATAATTCATAAGAGATTACAGATCCCATTGAAGGATGAGTCATATTTGGATTTGGTTTAAATCCTGTGTGCATATAATATGATCCTCTCATATGATCTGCTTCTCTTGTTGCCATCGTTCTAATCAAAGAAAAGTCTTTACCAAGACCTGCGAGTGATGGCATCAGTTCGTTGATTTGAAAATCACCAGTTGTACTAATTGGTCTTGTAGGACCACCAGTAGCGCCAGATTTCAAATCCCACATATCAATCGTTGGAGGACCGCCGCCAAGCCAAATAAGTATAGCGGCTTTTTCATTCTTGATTAAATCATCCTGATTATCAATAATGTTTTGCCCAAATGATGTTGAGGCGGCTGATAATGAGGCCAATCCTCCAACGTGTTCTAAAAAATGTCTTCTGTTTATCATGCGATAATATCCTCAATTACTTTTCCAAAGTCAACAATTTCAATAGGTCTATCGCCGGGGGCCATTAATTCTTTATCGGCATTTATACCCATTTGATGATAGATTGTTGTTGCCCAGTGCGGAATTTCAACTGGATTATCTTCTGGTTCTGTTCCGGTTGCATCGGTTGTTCCGTATGCCATCCCACCTTTGATTCCGCCACCAGCAAGAACTGAACTAAATACTTTGGGCCAATGATCTCTACCTGCGTCTTTGTTGACTTTTGGAGTTCTTCCGAACTCAGAAACAACGCAAACGAGAGTGGAATCTAGTAATCCACGTTCTGCTAGGTCTTGGATCAGCACGGAAAACGCTTTGTCGAAGGAAGGAATCTGAGAATCAATACCGCTAAAGATGTCTTGGTGCATGTCCCAGCTACCGTATGTCATTGTTACAAATCTTGCTCCCGCCTCAACTAATCTTCTGGACATCAACATTCTTGCCCCAGCAGTATTTCTTCCGTATCTATCGCGAACTTTTGGATCTTCTTTTTCGAGATCAAATGCTTCTCTGGCGTGCTTACTTCCCACAAGATCATAGGCTTTTTCGTAAAACTTATTCATAGCGGAAACAGAGTCAGCACTGGTTTTACTATTTAAATTTTTATTTACAATATCTAAAAGGTTTCTTCTTCTTGAAAAATGATCGTCTGTTATATTGATAGACAAATCTCTTACTTTAAAATTATCTGATGCAGGATCAGACCCAAGAGCGAAGGGGGAATAAGCATTGCTTAAATATCCTGTTCCCGCAAACTCATTGGGTTTTTCTGGAAGACATACATATCCGGGAATATTGTTGCGATCTCCAAACTCATGAGAAACAACCGAACCCATAGAAGGGTATTGCAGCGCAGGACTTGGTTTATATCCCGTAAAAACACTGTTTGTTCCTCTTTCGTGAGCGGCTTCCCCATGAGTCATGCTACGAATAAGGGTCAATTTATCCATAACCTTTGCGGTTTCCGGCAGTCTTTCGTTGATTTGAATACCTTCAACATTTGTATTGATCGCCTTCATAGATCCACGATACTCTAGTGGGGCTACTGTCTTAGGGTCAAAAGACTCTTGGGCAGAGATACCTCCGGGGAGGTATATAAAGATCGTACTTTTAGCTGGTCCTTCTATGCTTTCGTAGAATTTTTGTTCACCCATAGCAAATTGAGTGCCAGCGGCGGCAAATAAGCTTGTCTGCAAAAAAGCTCTACGTCCGATATGAATGTGGTTAAACATTTTATTTTTCCTTATTTTATTATTAATCAACAATAACAGTTATTGCTTTATGCAAATAGTTTATGTGTTTCTCCATGTTTTTTCTATCCACATAGAAGCAGGATACCTATCTGGAAAAATTTTATAACCCACATTTTCCCACAGTTTATCAATTAGTAATTTGGATGCCACGTTATCAGAAGTATAATGTACCCCTTGAATAATACGAGCAAAAGCTACAATTTCAGCGATTTTTTCTGAATCGTCTTTAACCTCTGGATAAAAAAGTGAAATAACCTTTGAGGCGGTGTATCCATACATCGCATGTCCAGATGGGTAGGCTGGAGTTTGATGGCTTTTAGTTGTCATGACATTTACGTTGTCCCTAAGCTGCTCGGGTCTAGCTCTATTAAACTTTCTTTTTATATTCAAGCCAACACCCCAAAATATATCCCAAGCCCTGTCGACCATTTTTTCTAGTTTTTTAAGATCGGACGCAGAAATATTAGATGCTAAACCTTCTTCAAATATTGACCAAGTTTCAGTATCTACCCTTTTAACAACATTTATCCAGTTATTAGCTTCTCGCAATCTCGATACTTTAATAACATGATCTAACTCGTTCTGTGTTTGATGAGAACTATTAGAAGGTGGTGGAGGTAGAATATTCTCCCAGTCCAAAGTCACATATTCGTGAATTTTCTCTGGAGCCTTTTGTTTTTCGTAAACTATGTTATCGAGAGGATGTTTTAAAGCTTTCATTTTATTCTACCTTAGAGTATAAATCTACCCTAATATATACGCAATTTATAAAGATTTTAAACAGTCTTCCATTAAAGACTCCGAATCCAAATATTTTTTTTCTGAGCATAATCTATTAGTTAGGGTTGTTGCATTTTTTTTCGTAACACCTAACGATAAAAGCGAGGCTACTACTTCGCTTATTAAGGAAGGAGAAACCGTAGGGCTGTTAGTGTTTAGATCATTATTTTGTAAGTCATTTGGAATTGGTCGATCCTTGTAAACAACCCTTTCCTTGTATCTCACACTTTCATGAACAACAATTTGAGGTTTTCTAGGAAGAATATTCGAAATGCCCTCTAATATACTAACAGTCATATTTAAGCAGAATGGTAGAAATAGAAGAAGTATGAGCCAGCTAATTTCATTCATAGTTACTCCGGGGTTTATCTGCTATTATTATACGTTATTTATTTCTAATAGTCAACCCTTTATTTTGGATTCTTCTGATTGCATCTTTCATTTTAAAGGTTTCCCTCTCTGCTTGCTTGTCTCTTATTTTATCTTCAAGACTTTTTTTTGTTTTGATTTTATTTTTAGTTTTTTTATTTAGCTGCGCCTTGGCTTTTCTTTTTCCTCTTGCTAAATCTTTTTGTTGTTTTTTCCTGTCTGGACGTTTCATGCTGATCTCATTAGTATAGATAGGACAAAATTTTTAAAGTGGTTTTACGTTAACCAATTATTAAACACGATGACCCTACGGGAACTCGAATCCCGATTGCCGCCGTGAAAGGGCGGTGTCCTAACCGATTAGACGATAGGGCCGCAAGCTGTACCGGCTGGACTCGAACCAGCAACCTTTTGATTAACAGTCAAACGCACTACCATTGTGCTACAGTACATCCAAAAATAGTTGGTCAGAATAAAAACCTATCCCACCAACCTTGAGATGCTCCAAGGAAATAAATTCCCACTAGAACACCTCCAATCGCTGCGACTCGTCTGACGAGTCTATTCCTCTTTATAAAACCATCATCTGGAAAGAGTGGCATATTAAAATCTCCTTTGGGAGTATGAAACAAAATACCGTTTTTTACAGAAACGGTTTGCATAAAACTGGCTATATTGGGTAATAAGGCATAACAACCCCAGACAACCTAAGCTGCCAATGCGAGACTTTCATCTGCAATTAAAAATTTAGAATCATTTTAACGTAGCCCTGATTCCAACTACGGATTGCAATTATTACATCATATTGTCAGTCGATTCAATTCACCCCCGATTTTTGATAACCGCTTGTGCGAACTCAATAACTTCTTCATCTGAAAATTTATTGCGAGCAAAATTAAACATAACAGAAACGAATCTTACATTACCTTGAACATATCCTTTTGAGTTGTCAATTCTATCAAGACTTGCACTCTTGATGTTAAGTTGACTATCACTTTTATATGTTCTTAGTTCGAGGTCAAATCCAGTAAAAGGACACTCACCCTCCTGTGTCTCCCAAATTTCTTTGAGGTACTCAAGAGTGAGATTGAAGTCTCTCGGCCTTTCTTTGATCCTTGATCGTAACATTTTTAGAATAGGTCGAAACTTACTATATTCGTCCTGCTTTTTAGGGTTGTTAAGTTCCCACACTGGATGACCTGATCCGTTAGACACGATGTGTTTAACATTTTCAGGACTTTTACCAGAGCAAGATAAACTACAGTAAAATTTGTCTTTTCCTAATCTAATTCTTCTGTTATATTCTTTCCTCGCTTTTTCAAACTCTTTGTTACAAGTGTCACACGTTACAGTTATCTTCGACATTTCCATCCTCCTTTGTTTAATGGTATATCTTATTATACACAAAAAACGGTGTAGGTGGGCGGAAATAAAGTGGAGGTGTCGGATAACGAGTCCGAGTCCTGCACAACATCAATAATAACGTCTACAATCATATCTGGCAAAGCCGGGATCAAAGATCGTACTTCGGATCAGGCTCAATTTGCTCAAGTTTTCTCAATAGCTTCTCCTTAGTTTTTATCAACTTCTTCTTTCTTTTGTCAATTTCTTTTGACTCAGAAATACCTATATCTGGACGATAAGACCTTTCCTGTAAGATTTGGATACGGTCATCTACGTTCATAATTTTTGATTTTATACTAAAGTAATTATTCATCTTTTCACTAAAAGGTTACATCAATCGCGTCAGAGCTATGACCAGAAACAGAAGCGTGCATCGGTTGTGATGCAGGCTTGTAAACTTTGGAGAATGTTTGAGCGGCAACGGAGAGTTTTTCTCTGTTTGTTCCTGTCTCCTTGTCCTTCCAGTTATTGGGTTTCAGTCGTCCAACTACATGAACTCGGTCGCCCTTTTTTAGACCTACGGACTCCGCATAATCAGAATGGTTACGCCAAGCCTCAACGTCGATATAAGTCGTTTCTTCCTTATCTTTTCCTATTGACTCGTTTACCGCAAGTCGAAAAGTTAGAAGTTTAGTACCCTTAATATCCTTATATTCAGGTTCACGGGTAAGATTTCCTTTGAGATCAACACGATTGTTATACATATAAACACTTCCTAAAAGTTAAAACCAATACTATTAAACAAGTTGTCTACGAGACAACGCTTTTCCAGCCAGAGTTCTTGCGTGATTTACGCCATACCTTCTGAGCAAATTCCTAACAATACCCGCCTGTGGGGTTTTGTCCGTAAAATAAAGAGTAAGCTGCCTGCCTGAACACAGTCCCTCTGCAAATGCCATAATTATGCTTCTGTCGTTCCTAGTTTTTAAAACTGACTCCCAATCTGTCATAGATACTTGCCTCATTCGAGTTAAATGTTAATCGGGCTAAACCCGCTAAATCTGATACACTGTATTATAGCATAAATCTGCTGGTTTACCAACATATTTTTCAAAAAAGTATCTCTTTTGGGAAATATTTTTTAACCAATCCAGCACTCCAAGCCATAAAGCATATTTTATCATAATCACTTCCACACACTACTATCTTAGGGTTCGAAATGTCGGTAAATTTTACTTCCTTAACGCCAGATTGATACAGTGCTTGCAAACATCCTAAGCATGGTATGCCCGTTATATATGCTGTTGTTCCTATTGTTGACCTACCCCGCCTTGCAGCATTGTATATTGCATTTTGCTCTGCATGAATCATGTAAGGATATTTTTCTGGACGAGTTTTAGGCAGCTCTTCGTCGAAATCACGAAATGAATCTTTAGGTAGGTCACGCATGAAACCATTGTAACCGGTGCTAGTTATTTCTTTTCCTGTTACCAGAACGCAGCCGCATTTGGTTTGACTATCTGGACTTAATGATGACCATTCTTTAGCTGTTTTAAAAAAAATTTTATCCCATCTATCTACTATATATGGATCTTCTGAGGACGATTCCTTGCAGATAGCCTGACTCCAACACCTTTGCTCTTCCCGTCCAGCAATTACTGAAAACGACTTTAAAGCACCGAAAACTTCCTCCCAAACCACTATCTCGCCTTCTCCGTTTTTATATGGAAGAAGCGCGCCTTCAAGCGAAATCCACGGAGAGTGTGTTTTGTTATTTTTGTATTTTTCATATACTGTATTCATTTAACACTCCGTATCATCTTCGTCCCAAGTGTAGTATCTGTCAAGAAAGCGGTCATAAGTATTAGCCGCTGTCAAGTCTTTACAAATCAATTTATGTAATTCTTTAGGGAACATCATCATTCCCCTATCCTTAAACAGTTTTGTTTTTACAGACTTAATCTCTTTGTCTGCTTTATAAATGTATATTCTACATTCACGCTGCTTGAGTTTTACAACCCAGTCTTGAATTTTGCACTGAACAAGCATAATTTCTCCTATGTGGTAAAAAGTGGCCTTACGAGTAGCCACACGCCCCTTGCACTGAACCACAAGTTGCGATCTTGTAGTGGGGTAGACGAAAACCACTAACAATTAAGTTAACGATACTATTACTTCTCGCTGGTTTTCGCGTCATATATATGATACATTGGTTTTAACAGAAGTCAACTATATTTTAGTTTTTATATAATTTTTTATATTCTATTATATTTTCTGGCTCTATTCCATTAATGTTAAAAGGAACCTGCTCATTCAAAGATGTGGAGAATTTTGCACATCTTCCGCAGTTTCTACGTCCTTTGTTTCCACCATGTCCCATTGCCGAGTATTCTGCAATATGTTGTACCGGTGATGGGTCCATAAACCACATTGATTTTTTCATTTTGTTCATCATTTTTCCTATAGCCGTATCACTATTAGCAATCATGTGTGGATTTTCTCCACGTTCTTTCTTCTTTTTCTCCCAAGCAGACTTTGTTTTAAGGTTTGCCCCTCTCCATTCGTCTATAAAGGGATCATCCATCATTTCCTCAAGAACACTTCTAGGAAAAATCAAAGCACAAGCTCCCCATAGGGATCTTGTAAATATTTTATTTAAACCAACGGGACGAGGTGGTTTACTTTTTAAATGACCTCTAACACTATAATGTTTTGGTGTATAAAGAGACACGAACCCAGTATCTTCTCTGGGCCAAAGGAAATTTTCTACGAAACTTTTACTATCTGGATGAAAAAGGGAATCGTCCTGTACTGTCATTATATTTTCAGCAGTGGTATTTTTTAAAGCCCATCTGCAACTATCTACCCAGTTCCACCATACGCCCCTTTTTTCACTGTTAAAAATAACATTACCGGTATATTCTTCATTTAAGTAATCGTAATTTCCCGGTTCTGCGAATATCTTAGCGTTCCAGCCAGATATTAATAAAGAATCGAGACACACAGACAGGGTGGGGTCTTTCCTTGGAGCGGTAGTTACAACCACTGACCATTTATCGTTAAGTATATTATTTTTTACCCTGTCTATAGATGTTGTTAATAAGTTATTGGCTACTTTTCTTGTAGCTAATTCTGGAACCCAGCTAAAAATTGCTCGCTTTTTAGATTCTTCAACTAATTTATCTACAATTTTCTCTCTGTTTGCTTCGCATTTATCTGGACCCCATATATTCATTTTTTTAGCCCAGTCCCTACAGCCACAGGTCTTATTTTCAAGGAATTTTGGAATCATTTTATGCAGCTCAGACCCAACACCTTCTCCGATTCTTTCTTCCACTGATAAAATAAGATCCTTATTCCTAGCCTTTGCTGCGGTTGTTGTGGCTATTCTTACACCTCTATTTCCTAGTTGCTTAGGGTTATCCTCAGATAAGCAAATGGAACAGTAATAAGGTTTCGTTTCTACGGACCACCCCTGAGCGTCTGAGGCTAGTTGGCAGTATTTTTTTTCTTCACTATCTCCTATTTGTACTAACTTATCACAATTTATGTCGCACCATTTTGCGTTTGGATTTCCTAGTATTTTCGTACTTTTCATTTTTTCCTCTTTTGTTTAAAATCAAATATCATCGCAATTCACAGGACCACTAGCAGTCGGAACAAAACATTTTACAACCCAAGTTTGAAATTCTCCAACGCCGGGAGGGCATGTGAAGGTGGAACCGTTAGGACATTCGCATTCTTCGCAAGATGGGTCTCCCTCACCACCGCTCCCTCCTGTCCCCTGACATGGATCTGGATATGCAGTAGGAGGGAACAAGGTACTGCAATTGTCGAGATCCAAATTGCCCACGCCACCTTCGCAAAGATATTGGCAATAACCCGCCTCATCCCCCTCGCAGCAATTTACAGGTGTCACCGACCCAGAGCTAGGGGTTTGACTACTAACAAAACTTGAAGCAATACCTGAAGACACAGAAGGTATATCACTAGAATCCTTAGATGATGACGCCAACGAAGAAGAAGAAGAACTAGACGAAGAACTACTACTAGAAATACTAGAACTACTGGAGCTACTAGAACTACTGCTAGAACTACTACTAGAGCTACTGCTGGAACTACTGGAACTACTTGAACTACTGGAACTACTTGAACTACTGGCACTGCTAGAACTAATGGAGCTACTAGAAATACTAGAACCACTAGAAGTCTCATCTTCGCAGCATTTACAAGGTCTTCCCATTTTCTTTTTTCGTTTCCTTTTCTATGTTAATCATAACAAGCATTATTATGCAAATGTATTGATTTAACTCGTCTGGCCGTAATTCATGCCCTAAGTCGGCAATTTTATTTCTGTACTCTTTTCTTTGCTTGATGTCTAGTTTAGTAATATCTGAGAAAAATAACCAGTCGAGCGTTCCTGATCTTATAGAATCTTTTATTATTGTATAAAAATTAGAATATACCCTAATTATTTCCTCTGGTGGTAGAGGCCAATCAAAAATGGAGGTAATCCTCCTGACAACTAAGTTTTCTGTATCTGTAGGTTTTTCCATGACATTAAGCCGTTAAAGTTATAAATCTCCATATATCTATACACAATTATCCTTTGTAGGGCCATGTCTCTTTAAGTATATCGGTAACTCCGGGAATGTCAACCAGCCATCTTCCATATTTTCCGGTTTTTGTTGTTCTTATTTTTACCCAACATTCTTCATCTGGTTTATCCTCAAAGCTTATTTCCGCTACAGACCTTAATAATTCTGAACATTTATCTGTAGCCTTTGTCCAATCTTCATGCCCTCTTTCTGGCGTATCAACATCAATTAGTCTAGTTCTGATCTTTATATTGACATTAAATCCAAGGTCAACAATAAAATCCACCGTATCACCGTCAACCACGCGATCAACTTTAGCAATATATTCATACATTACATATCCTCATGTAGTGGCAACCAAGGTCCGAAGTTTCTTTTTAGTGTTTCGATCCTGTCCTCTGCGTCAGCAAGATTAGAAAGCGCTTCGTTTAAGTTATTATGAAGATCGCCAGTGCTGTGATCTCCAATGCCCGCTGGATGATTAAACATAATCTCCAAACTTGTCATTGCTTCTGCTCTATCTGCCGCTGCTCGCAACATCAAAGAATTTATTGCTTCTGCTTTAAAACTCATATCAACTTCTCCCATTCCAAATAGCTTCTAGTGTAAACTTAAATGGTTCGCCCTCGATAGTGGCGACTAAATCCCACATCCGTTGTGCGATCTCACGAATCTCTTTTTGTGCGTGTTCGCTATTTCTTAATTGTATAAAGTTAGCAAAACTACGCATATTAAACATCACATCAGCTTGGATCTGACTGTTGTAGGTCTTGAAGAATCGTGCTGACTCTTTTGCTCTCTTGCGTCCCAATACTGGTTCGAGGTCTTTGACGCACTGATGATAGAGTTCATTACCATATTCTGTGTAAACTCTTAAAATATCAGTCCATTTTGCTCCACATTCAGTTGGGTATCTGATTACTTCGGTACAAGTAATATCATCCCAATCTTCCGGCAGGTAATACTTATCTTCTTTTAATTCTTTATAGCGAGCAGACTCGGCATTAAGTGAGCTAATACGATGCTTGAGCAAGTGTATATGACTAGCAATATCAGTATCAACCAAAAAGTGTACGCTGCCTTTCTCGAACGGTGTCTCATGTCCATTGATCCATAGCATTTCAATGAGTGGTCTAATTCTTTCTCGTTTTTCATCCGTAAGATTCCTACTTGTAGAAGTCCAAGCGCTGCAAGCAATCGTAGTGTCAGATCCGTAGTATCCCAATAGTTCAACCCTGTTCTTCATTAACCTTATCCCTGTAATCCTTCTTTGTATTTTAATTCACTTATCGGTAGGTTGTAACAGTCAGCTTTAACTTTAAAGTTGTTGTCTGGATCAATCTGGCCCTTTTTTAAGAATTTAGCATCATTAAAGTAGTCGATTTTGTTATAGGAACCGAGGAACCAAGCTCTACCCCATCGACCATTCACGTTTTCAATTCTTATAAACGCATAGTTATCGCACTCTTGTTTTGTGTTAAATGCTGCGACCGAGCATTCATAGTAATCTCTTGGGGGGCTTGTGCATCTCTTTGTTTTTACATCCCACTTTACATTTCTATCATCAATGATGTCGTAGTGGTAGGTATTTTTTATTGTACCTTTTATTATTTGGTTTGCGACTTCTTCGCCAATAAATCCAGCAATATTGCCATCCCCTTTGGTTATTGAATTGTTTAGTTGTCCCATTTCGCGAGCTTTGCGCCATGCTCGCTGTTTCATTTCTTCTGTTATTTCAACTTCAACCATTTTAATAATCTATCCCAGAATGTTTTTTTGTGATTTTTTTTCGACTCGAATCTTTTCTTTAGAGTTTTTATTCTAAGGTCTTTATCTAAATTGTCAACGTGTTTCTTCATTTTATCTTGAGCTTTTGTTTGAAATCTCATAAATTGAGAGTCAGACATATTAGCGTCATTTTGCATCTAACGGTTCCCATTTATCTATAGTTTTCCAACTCCCTTTGCTTATTAACTCCATTATCGTTTCATATACATATTATAGCATATCGCTTTTGTTTTGCCAAGTTTTATGGATGAGAAAGTGACTTTTTTAATATATTTTGCCAATCTAGCCATTCAGGAGTTATTGGATTGATGTTCTTTGGTTCTGTTAGTCCCCTTCGATAGTCTTGGTGAAACTTTTTTCTATCAAAAACTTCTACATCATATGTTGTATGGGTTTCTCTAAATGTCTTAGCCTGTAATTTTCTTCTGATACTATGTGATCCGTATTTCTCGTAAAATATTATTTCATAATATCCAGATTTGTAATTTTTTACTGGAAATAATTTTCCACCTATAAATTCTCCATGATATTTAGCATTGTCTAAAAAATGTTTTCTGTTTTCCCAGTTTTTAATATTATCGGCAATATCTCTAACTCTTTTGTTCCATTTATTTTCACCTTCTTTTGTTTTCTCGTAAGCACCTTTCATAATTTTCCAGTAATGAACATTAAGTCTAGTCTTTCCTAAATCCCAATCCCAAAAGATTAGCTGGGACCAGCGCTCTGCGCCCACATCGTTGTGGTAATGATTAACTTCTACCATATCAAATGTATCAACTATGGTTGTATCATGACCTATTTTAAAAAGCAATAGAATCGCGAATATTTTTATCATACCAGTCCCTTTATTTTTTTGGGGGCGTAGTACAAAGGAAATTGATTTTCTTTATTTTCGTTTTTTATATCTTTAATTTTTCTTAGAATATTATGAAGTACCTCACTCTGGAAAAGATTGTTCTGAGCCGCTGCACGAATACCCTTGTCTACTTCCTTCTGATCCATATTAACCTGCTCAAAAGTATGAGGCATATCGTCATCTTCAATAGGTCCATCACTATTTAACATTCCTAGAGGGATATGTCTCGGTACAACCTTTGTTTCGTTACCCTCAAGTACATTAAGGACTTGAATGAGAAGTTCTGCGTTTTGTTTTTGAATCGCGGAATTTACTCCAAGACTGTGAATCTGTTTAGTGTTCCAGTCAATAATATCCGACAATTCTTTTTCATAATTCCATACTTGTTTTGTTTGACCTGCAATGAATCCAGCCCCAAGACTTCCGAATAAGACAAGGAAAACCGCAAGCGCCTGCATATTTAGTTTATTCATTTATTTTAGCCTTCTTTTTTTTAGTTGGGAGTTAAATTTTTCAAATACTTCTGGTGAAACTGTTGATAACTTTATCTGGATCATTCTTACATCTCTGTTCAAAATTACTCATTAAATGATTGCTCCGCCCAGCTTTCTCTGATTTGTTTTATAACGAGTGAGAAATCTCCGATAAATGACCCCTTGCCTAAATTAAATACCCTTAAAGTTAACGCTAAATTATCATATACATACCCAAGTTTATTATCAAGCCTGTCTACGGATATTGCAAGTGGATGTCGTTTTATGTAATTAAAGTCTTCATTCATTTTTATTCCTGACCAATAGCACAACCCTCCTTGTTCGTGGAACTTGTTTACAATATCGTCGGCGGTGACTTCTATTTCCTGAACACGTAGTCCTTGTCCTAAGTCTTTTCTAGCCGCATTTCTGGTTTGTCCAAACTTTATATTAGACATTAGTTTTTTAGCTGTTTTAATTTTCATTTCTGTCTTTTAATTTATAAGTGGAATTTCAAATCTAAACAATAACAAACAAAACATTAAAGCCATTGGTCTATCATCTCCAAAAAGGTTCCAACAAATAAAAAGAATATTAACGGGGTTACAAGCAAGACAATTAAAACAAAACAAAGATCAAGTAAATCAATCATTGGAGGTTTATGTTTTGGCCTGCTTTTTGGGGGTTTGTATGGGTTCATTTCCGAATACAGCCTCAAGAAAAATAAAAACAGAAAGAAATAATAACGCTCCTAAAGCACCATTGTAAATGTAATGAGCAAAAGTAAACGTACTAATAATAATTATTCTTATCATTCATTGTCATCAACTATTTCAAGGATTTTAAGTGCCATAGACTTCATATAAGCTTGTGACACTGACGCTGGACACCTAACAATTAACTTATTACAAATAGCCTGAATCTGCACTAACTTCAAAGTTTTTTCCATCAACATATCGTCTTTGCTTTTCATTTGATTTCCTCTAAAGTTATTTCTTCAACTCCACCATACCCCGCCCAATCTTCTGGGTAATATGTGAGATACCCTTGTTTAGCGTGTTCCATAGTCATAAACCCGATCATTATTTTATATTCATCAAACTCTTTTGTCAATACATTTAACTGTTTAACTCTAAATATCTTATCAGAGATAGCGTCTGGGTTCATATAAAAATCTAATTCTTTTCCGTCAGCACCCATAATACCATCAAAGTATCCGTAGTCATGGAGCATTGTCTTTTTCCAGTTGTTTCCAAAAACACCTGTGCCTGACTTGGTATCTCCTTTCCTATATTCGATGGTGATGGGTAGACCTCTAAAGTTAGTCTTACTATCTAACTCATTGTAGTAATAATTATAACCAATCCATCCAACTATTAACACTATAAATACAAAGATCCATCTTATCATTTATTTTTGTCGCTCCAATCAATTTCTTCATAGTTTTTGTCATAAGTCTCTTTGTCAACGGGTCGCTGACGATCACCTTTACCACTCATTTTTCAACTCTCGATATGATTAGCCCATTCAAATAAATCTAAATCTAATCTTTTCTGATCTTCTCTTGCTATTTTAGCTATAGCAACACATTCGTCAAGATATATTTTAGTTATTTCTTCTAAGTTCTTTGCTATGTGATTATACTTTTTTGCTCGCTCTTCTTCTTTAATTTCTAATTGAACCTTTTGGTTTTCGTCAAATATAGTGTCTACTACACTTTTCATGTGCATGGCTCTTATTATTTCTTCTTTAGATATTTTACTTTCTTTGCACATTTTGCCTGTTATTTGTTCTATTATTTCCATCCTCTTTTTAGGTCTTTCTTTTAGCCAAGTATAAATCTTTAACATCTTTTTTCTACTTGTGGTTACTATTTCAGAATCAAAATCAAAGTGACATGATCTACAAAGCATAAGAAAATTAGATGGAGAGTTAGCGCCCCCTAGTGAATGAGGGACAATGTGTGCTTTTTCCAAACTTGACCCCTCCCATCTGTCATTAATTAAAGGTCTATTTTCTTCGTAATTGTCTGTAAATTCTCCAATATCCCACTTTGGACTCCAGCAACCACATGCTTGACATGAAGGTTCGCCAACATCACTCATAGGATTCCAATATTCATCTTTCAATTCAATCAAAGGTTGCTTATTCCAATATTCTACTATTTCAATGGCTTTCGGTGGATTTTTCCTGTTACTTATTTGTAAATTCCTTCAAATATATTTCCAACTACTTCAAGTTCACCCAAGAAATCACAACACAACCAACCAGACCTGCCCTCAAACTTTGGAGGAATAAACAAACCAAAGCAAAGACCGTCAAGGGCTGGGTCTGTGTTCCATTCTACAATACCTTTATGTCTTTGTCCACCAATAAGTGGCAAAAAGTGAGTGACGGGATTTGCACCCGCGAATCTAGTCTTGTCGATCTGTCTAATCGCTCTAGGCTTCCGACTTCACTCACTCTGTATAGTCTTTAATACTGGAACATTTGAAGCAGCTACCGAGGCCAGTCCTTGAATAAATTTCCAAGTCCATTTCTAAGCAAATTCTTCGACGAACATTCTTGCTTACCTTCTTTCCTGATTCTTTTTCCTTTTGCCTCCACTTGTATGCCATATACTTAAATGCTTCTGTTCTTGCTTTTCTTTGTTTTGGAGTTAGATAGTTTAATATGTTGTCACTCATTTGTCAATCTCCTTTAGTGTCCACCACATGCGACCATCGCCGTTCTCATAAGAATCGTTGTTTTTGTCATCATCTTCTTTAAAAACTAATCCATAATCTTGTAAAAGATAATTAACACTATCAACAACACCATGAAAAGTGAGTTCGTCGTAATCTATTACTAAATATTCTACATTATCGTCACTCATTTGTCAACTCCTAACTCAACTTCCTCTTTGATTATAGTTTTAAAATAGTATTCTTCATTTCTCTTGGCGTAACCCAGCCATCCACATTCACGATCCGCTAACACTCTGTAAGTTTTGTATGGCTCTCCCGCACTTTGAATAACCGCCCTCACCATATCCGAACGTCCTAGTTTTACATACTTCCAATCGCAGTTGGCGTTGCCGTTACTTCCTTCGACTACAAGCAAGTCCGCAACATGGCAGTGTCCAGCATCCCGTTTATCTTTCATTGTCAACTCCTACACAATTATTATCTGCGATAGCAGCACAGGCACGAACCGCTGCGTCTTTGGACTTGAGTTCGATGTCCCAGTCGTATGCGTCACTAAAAGGGCAACCTGTGGGCATGTCTGCGTGTTTGCGTGGATTCTTATGATCGGGCATGGACTCGCTGTAATGGAACAGAGGCTTGAAGTTGCCCCAAGTCCTAGCACATTTATAGGCAGCGTCATCTAGGTATTCGTCAGGATTACACTTGTCGTGTAAGTTATCGTAAGTAATTGGAATGTCAAAATGCTCTAGTAAATTAGCAACAGTCCAGCAACCTTTGTCCTCATTCTCAGCCACTAGCCGCGACTGTACGCTCTGATCTGTCTTGTTT